>ENA-OWNT01000959-OWNT01000959.1-seawater-metagenome-genome-assembly--contig:-NODE-959-length-45366-cov-10.845040_pt1 | contig 45366 bp, 38 predicted proteins | sample MGYA00238136_ERZ651165 | MGnify/ENA primary metagenome ERZ651165 (study PRJEB26861, sample SAMN08777766) | seawater metagenome | isolation source: coastal seawater | place: USA: Florida | collected... | reverse complement strand
GTGCCTCCCCGTCCAGCATCGCTCAGCCCAGCCCGATCCGCTCGACCCGCAGCTCGCAGTGGGGACACGAGTAGCTGCTCCCTTCTTTGGGTATCTCGATCGTCGAGCCGCAGCCGAGACACGGTAGGAAGCCACCCTGAACGGCCACGCCGTGCCCACAGTAGGCGCACACCACCCGCTTCGCGTCGGCCGGCACCTCCATGGGCGCCGAGCAGCTCGGGCAGGTGCCGTCGGTGAGCTCCACCTCCGGGGGCTCGATGTACTCCCCGTCGAGCCCGGTGGCCTTCAAGGTGGCCTCGTGCTCGCTCTTCGGCAGGTAGGCGAGCCAGCCCTGCACGAAGGCCGCCGTGCCGATCGACCGGAACATCGCCGGATCGGGCCGGTCGGGATGCTCGGCCAGCAGGCCCGTGGACTCGAGGTGGTCGCACACCTGCTGCTGGTGGGCCATGACCGCGTCGAGCAGGGCCCGGTAGCTCTGCAGCTCGGCCTTGGGCTCGAAGGGGTTGGAGCGGTCCCACTGAAGGGCGGCGGTGGCCTGCTGCTGGGCCGCGAAGGTGGCCTGGCAGCCTTCGTCGAAGTCTTGCTCGGTCTGGGACTTCACCGTCCACGCCACCCACTGCTTGCGGTAGGCCTCGTCGCCCACGCGGGGCGGGCATGCCGCCGGGCAGAGCTTGGCGTAGGTCTCCCACAGCTCCGTCTGGATCTCTGCGTACTTCGCCCGGTCGTCGTCCTTCTTGGCCGCCGCGAGCCCCTTCTGCGCGCGCTTGAGCAGCGCCTCGTACTGCGGACCCGGCGCGCGGCTGCGCTTGTCGGCGCCGAAGGGGTTGGTCTGGGTGAGCTTCCACTTCAGGACGTCGGTGGGCCCCACAATCGGCGGGGTGTCCCATGGGTTGTGGAAGGAGCCGTCCGACCGCTGGGGCGACCGCAGGAAGGGGCGGTCGGTGTGGGGGAGGTCGGGCAGGGAGACGGTGGAGACGGGGTACGACATGGTGCGGGTGTAGCCACCAGATGGCGGGCGTCACGGCCCCCCGGGCCCATTCCCGACGCGATAGCAGCGGTCTCCCCACCTTCGCGAGGCACCATGTCCGGCTCGCTCACCATCGTGGGGCTGGGTCCAGCCCGCCCCGAGCACCTCACCCGCGAGGCCACGCAGATGCTGCAGGCCGCCGCCGCCGACCCCCACGGCTGGCGGGTCTACGGCCTCGCCCACGCCCGAACGGTGGCCCGTGCAGTGGCCCCCGAGCTGCAGATCCGCAGCCTCGACTACCTGTACAGCCTGCCCGGCGTCGACCGGCCCAACGCCTACTCCGACCTCGCCGAGATGCTCACCAGGAGGGCATTCTCGGATGGGCACCACGTGCTCTACCTCGTGGCGGGCAGCCCCCTGTTCTACAACGACGCCGTGCTCGCCATCCGACGCCGCGCTGCCGTTCAGCAACAGCCCATCCGCCTGGTGCACGGCATGGCCTTCCTCGACCTCGTGCTCGACCGCGTGTACTGGACCGGCCACGGCGGGCTGCAGCTGTGGAGCGCCTGGAACGTGGCCCACGACGCCGTGGACCTCGACCCCCGCGCCCCCACCCTGCTCGTGCAGCTGGGCGAGTTCGGGGCATCGGGCGACGCCCTCGACACCCACCGCAGTCCCCAGATGCTGGGCCTCCTGCGCGACCGCCTGCTCGAGCGCTTCCCCCCCGACCACCCCGTCCTGGTGCTCTACTCGAGCGGGCCGCCGGACTACCGCTCCGAAGGACGCCGCGTGCTGCTGGCCCACCTCGCCGCCGAGCCGGTGCCTGTCTACAGCAACCTGTGGGTGCCTTCACTCGATGGTCCGGCCCTCGAGCGCGAGCTGGCCCCGCCCTCCGACCGCTGGTCTGCCGAGGTGACCGCATGAACCGCCGCCTCATCTTGCCGCCCGGCCCCTTCCCGCCGGTCGACCCCCCCGAGCCCGACACCGAAGATGAGCTGCTCGACGACTCCTTCGACTCCCCGGAGCCCGAGACGGAAGTGGTGTCTGTGGGCCACACCACCCACCTGGGTGCCACCTTCCGCGACCGCCTCTACACCGGCCACCACATGGACGGCCGGGCCCGCACCGCCCTGCAGTCCCACCTCCGGCAAGCCCTGGAGTCGGGCGACCTGAACCGCGCCGCCGACCTCCTCATCGCCTGGACCGACACCTGGTCGCTGTCCGCGATGGTCGACGACGCCAACGAACAGTGGTCCACCGAGCCCGATGGCCCCAGCCTCGCCGTTCTCGCGCGTGCGGCGCAGGTGGTGGGCATGGCCTTGGGCTGGGCGCCGGCTCCCAACGGTCCGTGGCCCTGGCCCGATGTGGCGGCCCTCAAGGCTGCGGTCGGCCCGGTCGACCCCAGCACCGATGTGGTGGTTCGTCACCACCCCCTCGACGGTGCCGACCAGCTCGCGGCAGCCCTCGGCCTCGATGTGGAAGACGGCGTGCCGCTCGAGCTTCCGCCCCACACCATCGTGCCGCCCGCCGAGCTCGTCTCCCGCCGCGCCAAGCTGGCCGCCAGCCTCGCCGACGGCTCCAAGGCCGCCATCGTGCTCACCTCCGAGCCCTGGGACACCCCTGCCACCGCCCTCGCCCGCGGTGAGCTGCGCATGGAGGGTGCCGCCCAGGTGGCCGTCGACCGCTACGGTCTCGCCGGCTTGCTGGCCCCCGATGCGCCCCAGTGGTCCGAGGTCCGCACAGCCGCCCCCACAAGCTCTGCCCACGACCTCGACCTCACCGCTGTTCTCGACGCCACCTGCGACGGTGCGATGGTGCCCGGCCCCCCCGGACGCCTCCGTCGAGGCGACGTCGACACGGTGGGCGTGTTGTTGTGGGTGGGGCCCCATCCGCCAGTGTGGGTGGCGCCCGTCGCCGTCCATGTGCTCCGAGGTCTCAACGGCCAGCGCACCCTCGGTCAGCTGGTCGAGGCCATGGGAGCCCCGCCGGATGCCTTGCTCGATGTCGCCCGCGACCTCCTGTCGGTCGGCGCGGCGGTGCGGGTCTAGGCGCGCGTGCAGCCCACGGTCTCCCACACCTGGTCCATCGACGGCCCGCTCGACCTGGGCCGCACGGTCCGCGCGCTCACCCTGTGGGGCACCGCGACCTGGATTCGGGTCGACCCGACCGGTGCCTGGGTGTCGCGGCGGACTCCCGATGGTCCGGCCACACTCCGGCTGACGATTCAACAGGGCTCCCTTCGGGGAGACGCCTGGGGACCCGGGGCCGACGACCTCCTCTCCCATGCACCGGGCCTGGCCGGCCTGCATGATCCCGGCGTCGACGCCATCCCCCGACACCACGAGCTGGTGGCACGCCTCGCACAGCGGGCCCGAGGGGTTCGGCTGCCACGGTCCGGGGTGGTCACCGACCAGCTGATTGCGGTGGCGCTGGCGCAGAAGGTCACGGGGAAGAACAGCAAGCAGGTGCTGCGCCGGCTGGCCTACCAGTGGGGGGAGCGAGCACCCGGTCCTCGCGACGACCTGGTCTTGCTACCGCCGGCGGCCCAGCTCGCAAAGACACCCGCCTACGCCTTCCATCCGCTGGGCATCGAAGGGCATCGTGCGTCGTTGGTGCGGCGGATTGCGGCCCACACCCGGCAGCTGGAGCGGGCCACGCGGCTCCCGCCGGCGGAAGGGCGCCTGTGGCTGGAGAAGCTCCGGGGCATCGGCCCGTGGACGTCTGGGGTGGTGGCGAGCACGGCGCTGGGGGACGCGGATGCGGTGCCGGTGGGCGACTACAAGCTGCCGAGCCTGGTGGCCTGGAACCTGGCGGGCGAAGAACGGGCCGACGACGACCGGATGATGGCGCTGCTGGAGCCCTACATGGGGCAGCGCGGGCGTGTGGTGCGGCTGGTGAAGTCGGGGGGACGGGCGCCGCCGAAGTATGGGCCGCGGTCGGAGGTGCGCGACATTCGGGAGTGGTGAGGTGTTCGCTACTCCACCACTTCGAGGCTGAGGCCGCCCACCCGCTCGTCGAGTGGTTCTGTGCCCGTGGGGTCGGCGACACCGAGCGGTGCGTCCCAGACCCACAGTCGGGTGCGGTCGTAGCTGAAGCCGAAGGCGTGGTAGGAAGCGCTGCCGACGGCATCGATGACCTGAAGTGCGGTGTCGGGCAGTCCCCATGCGTCCGTGGCACACCGGAGGCTGGACCCCATGCCGAGGCCGCCCGGGGTGGTGTTGGTCTCGGTGGCGAGCACCTGGATGCGATGGACGGTCTGGAGAGGGGCGATGCCCGAGTCCGAGGCGCTCTTTGCGAAGGTGAGGCGAAGGTGTTCCTCCGGCCACATACAGGTGTTGGAGGTGTGGTCTGTGGTGCACCAACCGGGGGCGCCGAGTCGTGCCTCCACCTCTCGCCGGTCTTCGTAGAGACAGACGTGGGAGAGGCACCGCTCCGCGACGTGGAGGTCGCCCGGGGTTGGGGAGGGTGTGCAGGCGGGCCATGCTGCGTCGAGGATGGTCTCGAGCGGGACGATGTCGTAGCGCTCGTCGTAGCAGCCGTAGGCACAGTCGGACGGCGACTGGACACATGCGGGATGCAAGAGGGCTGCGGCCACCAGTCGGCGTGCCCTTTGGGACGGTGGGCCGAGTCGGGTCATGCACTGCATGGCCGAATCCTATACGATGGACCCGCTTAGGGGGAGCCGTGAGTGTGAATCGGGTCCGATGCTGGCTTGCCAGCTGCGCGCTGTCCATTGGGTGCCAGATGGACGCGGTGTGGGTGCTCCAGTCGGTAGAGCCGGAGTGGGGCGTCGTCCCGGTGCATGCGGACGGTGTTCCGATGGACTTGAACGCCGTCCTCCAGGCGCAGGCCGCCACCGATCCAGCCCTCCTTGGCCAGAGCGGCCGCACAGTCGCGGCGGAGGTCCGGTTCCGGGGGCGAATGCCAGGTGCACGCGCCACCGTGGTGTTCGAGACGCTCCGCATGGCCACATTGAACACCGACGGGGCAGCCGTGATGGTGGACCGCATCGAACAAGACTGCCTGGTGGAGCGGGTCTCGGGTGCCTTGGTGCTGCAGTCCCCCCTCAATGAAGCAAACGACGTCGCCGGCTCTGTACAGCAGCACTATTGGTTCGATGGGCGCAACATCCGAACAGGCGGCGACTACGCCGACCGGAACCCACCCCTCGCCTGCCTTCCCGAGCCGGGCTCGATGTGGCGGTGCGCAGCGCCAGGAAATGTGGACTACCTCTTCTTGGAGCAGGGACCGTGATGGTGGGGCTGTGCGTGTGGGTGGCCGCTCACCCTGCCCGGGCCGATGACTCGGTGGTCCCGGTGCTCCACAACACCCACCTCCGGGCCCAGCTGGCGGCCGACCCCGAGCGGCAGTTCGGTGCGCACGACAAGGTGGTGGGCGGCGCCGACGTCCGCTCGTTCACCCGCGGAGCAACCAGCCGAGACCCCGGCGTGTACCACAGCGGAATGATGGCCGATGTGTTCCTGGAGGTCGACCCGGTCGAGTCGTTGCGGGCAAACCTGCGGATGTCGTGGATTCACCCCAGCTTCAGCTCTGGCATCGTCAGCCCGGCTGGTTTGGTCATCTGGCCAGCCGTCACAGGCGATCTGGTCGACAAGCCGGACACCCTCACCATCCGAGGCGGAGACTTCGGGCGGTACCGGGTCGGCAACGGTCTCCTCATCCAAGACGAGAGCGCGCTCGGTGCGATGGTGCAGTGGCGCCACGCACACCTTCGTGTGCGTGGAGAGTGGGCGGGCACGGGTGTCATCGCGCTCTATGGCGACTGGCGAACGGTGCGCGTGGATGGGTGGGACGACGCCATTGGCGCCTACGTGGCCACCATCGGGCACGGACGCGACGGCATCCGGGATGGACTGGTGGGTGTACACGCCGGACCCCGCATCACGCCCTGGCTTCGGCCGCTGGTGGAAGCGGTCCGGTGGCAGGAGCAGGTGGCCGCCATGGTGGCGCTGGAGGCGCGAAAGGCCCGTCCCGACGGCTGGCAGGGGATGGTCAAGGTGCAAGGGCGCCACTACCCGGAGGGCTTCGGGGGGCTCTACCTGGAACAGATCGTCCATGACTACGTCGCCATCGACCAAGAGGCGTTCGACTTCGTGCGGGCGGACAACCTGCTCGTGCTGAACACCGGCGCGACGGTCCTCGCGGCCCGGAGCTGGCTACGCATTCACCCCAGCCGCCGCACGTTCTTGCGGTTTGACGGGGAGGTGGTGCGCGCATGGTGGCCCCAGCAGGGGTTTCGGTCGGTGTACACGGTTCCGAGGTCGAGCAGTGGCGCACTTGGTGTGGGTACGGAGAGTCCGCCCACCCACCTCGAGGAGTGGGGGCCCTACGCCCCAGCGTGGATTCCGTTCTACCGGGTGGATGCCGGTGTGTGCCTCCGCGACCACGACAACCACTGCGTCCTGTTCAGCGTCAACAACCGGTCGTCGTCGGGGCTCCTCACGCCGTGGCTGTCCGACCTCGAGCCCAAGACCCTCATCGAGCAGAACCTCACGTTCGGCCTGGAGCTCTTCGCTCGCTTCTAGCCTACACCCCCACCTGCGTGGCCCCCCAGTAGAACCGCCGATACCGACTCTGCGACCCCGCAGCCGCACCCAGGTCCTGTAGGGTGGCCAGCGCCACCGCGCCTCGTCGCCGATAGATGCGCGCCGACAGCGACTGGTGGGGGTCGGTGCGCATCACGAACCACCCGAGCCCCTTGCTGTGGGCGTAGGCCAGGCGGGCATCCACCAGGCGAGCCCCCAAGCCCAGCCCACGGGCCACGGGCGACACCGCGAGCTCGGCCATGTACACCGTGCGGTCCACCTGCCCCGAGAAGTCGGGCTGGTGGGACACGAACTGCGGGATGGTGGGGTCGGGGTGGGCCGTCAGCGGCAGGCAGCATGCGAAGCCCACCACCTGGTCGTGGTGTTCGGCCACCACCAGGCCCAGACCAGCATACCGGCGCCAGGTGTGTTGCTCGACGTCGGCGGGGTCGTGGGCTTCGAAGTAGGGCGCTTCGGCGAAGGCCTGACAGTAGAGGTCGAGGACACCGGTGCGGGCTGGGTCGGAGGGGTCGTCAATCCAGCGAATGCGGGGGGGCGGGAGCATCGAGGGGACCGTCAGCGGGGGGCTTGTTGGCGAATCAGGGACACCAGGCCGTCGTGGTAGGTCTGGAGGCTGGCGAGGTCGACCCACTCATCGGGGGCGTGGGCGCCGCCCTTCTGGGGGCCCATGCACAGCGCGGGCGTGCCGTCGCGGCCGGAGATGAGGGCGACGTCGATGTAGCCGGTGTTGGCGGGGTGGGCGCAGTGGCCGCCGTGCAGGGCAGCGAAGGGCCGGGTGAGGCGTTCGAGGGCGCGGGCCTCGGAGGCGTAGCCGGGCATCTCGAGGTGGACGTCGAAGCGCTCGAGGGCGATGGGCATGGGCTGGCTGTGGTTGAGCCGTGCGACGGTGTCTTCGACGAGACGACGGACGGCAGAGGCGGTGACCGCGGGGGCGCCTGTGCGGAATTCGAGGAGGGCCCAGGCGGCGTCGGGGATGCGGTTGGGGATGGCGGAGGTGCGCGGCGGGCCGCCGTCGAAGGTGGCACCGGCTTGGAGCGAGCCGGCGTGGATGGCGGCCACGTTGAGCACGGTGCGGTAGGGCTGGTCGTGCTGGGCCACCCACACTGCGAGGTCGGCGAGGATGGCGTGCAGCGCGCGCGTGGTGCTGCGTCCGGACTTGGGACGGCTGGCGTGTCCGCCGTGGCCGCGCAGAGAGATGGCCACTTCGAGGAGCCCGCGGCACCCCGACATGATCTGGGCAGGGGCGCCGCACAAGGAGAAGGTGGCTTCGGGCCGCACCTGCTGGTGGTGGGCGACGAAGTGCTTCATGCCGGTGAACTCGTACTCTTCGTCGCAGTAGAGCAGGTAGCCGACGCCCTTGGTGGGGCCGGCCTTGCGGGCGGCCGAGAGCGCTGCGGCGATGGCGCCTTTGGTGTCGGCGGCGCCCAGTGCGTGGTACCGACCGTGGCGGACGGCGTGCTGGGGGAGGGTCCAGCCGTCGCTCGGGGGGACGGTGTCGAGGTGTCCGGCGATGAGCAGCTCGGTGTCGGCGGGATTGCCGTCGAAGGCGAGCACGTTGGGCCTGCCGGGGGTGGTTTCTTCGATGCGGACGTCGAGCCACGGACACTTGGACAGCTCGGCGGCAACCCGCTCAGCGAGCGCCATCTCGTTGTGCCGTGGGACCGCACCTGGACGGTCGGCGGGGCGCCACCAGCTGGGAATGCGGCACAGCGACTCGGTGAGGTCGAGCAGGTCGGGGCTGCAGAGCCGGGCGTCGTCGGTCATCCATCCTCCGGGCCGGGACCGTAGGAAGACGCGGGCGGCACGGCAAGTGGTTCAGTCGGCTCGACCGACCAGCAGCCGGCGTCCGGCGGGCAGGCGCCACCAGGGCACCCATGGAAAGGTGTGGTGGGTGCGGTGGTAGCCGAAGTGGTAGCAGGTGAGAAAGCTGAGCCACGGGGGAAAGCCGGAGGTCTCGGCGGCGTGGACGTTGGTGTGGCCGCCGGGGGGCTCCCGGTGGGGGAGGTAGGTGCCGAAGGTGAAGAGCTGGACCGCGGACAGCACGGGGGGCAGCCACACGAACACCCACATCTGGGGCTCGGGCGCGCCGAGCAGCCGCACCACGATGTTGTGGACCACGGCGATGACCACCACCTGCGACCAGTGCAGGTACCGGCGCCCGAAGGCGAGGAGCCAGGGGACGAAGCCGGACCGGGTGCCGTCGTGCCAGTCGGGGTCGCCGGCTTGGGCGGGGGTGTCGTGGTGGCGGTGGTGGGCTGCGCGGAGCCGTCGAAACGAGAACCAGGCGTAGGCGCGGGTGCAGATGGCGCCGATGGTGTCGTTGAGGCGGGGGCGACCGGGCGCGACGAGGCCGTGCATGGCGTCGTGGGCGGTGATGAACAGCCCGGTGGACAGAAATGTGCGCACCCAGATCAGCCCGACCCCCGCGGCGATGTGGCGGGGGTCGGTGGAGAGGGGCAGCAGCAGGGCGGGCACGAGGCTCAGCACCCAGGCGGTCAGCACGATGGCCGCCACGCCGATGCCACGGTGGTCGTCGGCGCGCGGGGGGGCGGGAGCGACGGTGCGGGTGGGCGTCAACCGGGTCTTCCGGGCGGAGGGAGACCGGGCTGTATCGCTCCGCTGTCGTCCGTCGAGCAGTCCTACTGTGGCGGGACGCGGCCCGAGTGCTCGCGCTCTTCCCGGGCGTCGTCCTGCAGGGCGAGGAAGTCGGGCACGGCCTGTTCACCGATGTTGCGGGTGGGCAGGCTGGCGGGCTTGCTGCGCGGGGCGGGACCGGTGCGTGGGGCCGGGCGGCTGCCGGCGGTGATGCGCTTGGCCGGGCGCTTGGCGATGGGCTGGGACACGCCGCTGCGGTCGGTGCGCTTGGCCACCTCGGAAGCACCCTCGTGGACGATGTCCTGGACCACCACGCGGGCCTCACCGATGCGGTCCTTCAGGCCGAGGTCTCTGGCGGCGCTGGTGAGCGGACCGACGGCGAGCAGGGCGGCTCCGGCGGCGAGCGGGAGGATGAGGAAGAATCGGGCGCTTCGCTTGGTCATGGGGACCTCCTCATGGGTGTGGTCGTCCTGACCTCTCAAACGCGAAATCATTCAAGTCGTGTCTTTCATCCTCTTGCGTCAAGCGCGTGCAGCGGGGGTGCCGCGCCAGGTGGCCCGCTCGGACTCGGGGCGGGTGAACAGGAGGTAGGACTCCGTGAAGCCGAAGTCGCCGATGGCCCTGGCGGCCGGGACGGTGACCAGAGCGCCGATGCACAGCATCATCAGGCCCACCAGCGCTGCGATGAGCTGGACGATGCCGATGCCGAGCTGGAAGACGAAGATGGTCATGCGGTGGCCGCGGGCGAGGTCCCAGGAGCGCTCGACGGCACCCAGAGCGGTCTCGTCGTCGAGAACCACGGCGTGGGAGCCAAGGGCGAGGCCGAGCTGGACGTACAGGTTGGCCGCGAGCGCCGCGATCAAGGCGATGACCGCGCCCACAATCCAGGTGGCCATGGAGCCCGCAGCGACGCCGCCCACCACGAGCAAGATGCCCGGTGCAGCCGCGGCGGCGGTGGTGCCCAGCCCGATGAAGGCTTTCGCCAGGAGGAATTTGAAGAGCGTCCCGGCTCGGTCGGCCCCGCCGAAGAGGCGGCCCATGTCTCCCTTGTCGTCGACGAGGATGTCTTGGTGGAGGCGAATCCAGCCCACCTGGATCCAGGCCCGGATGAACAGAAACACCGTGGCGATGACCAGGATGGCCGCGACCACGCCGAGGGCGATGCCGATGCCCATGGGGGTCGTGAGGTCGTCGAGGGGCAGGGCGGAGAAGGGGAACAGCTCGTTGCCGATGTTGGCGTGTTGCAGCAGCTCGGTGCTGTTGTCGGAGGGCAGCCACCGCTCGAGCTCTTCCAATGGGATGGAGTCGCCGCCGCTGGAGCCGGAGTCGCCGCCTGTGTTGCCGTTGCAGCCGCCATCGAGCACAGACATGAGCGCGCCCCCCACCATCATGGGGGCGGTGAAGCGCTTGAGGGCGTCGTAGCCGTGCTCGAGGGCGCGGCCGATGTCGAAGGCGTGGGAGAAGCGCACGGAGGCTCCGGGGGCTGGCGAGAGGGTCCCCCCCTTCGGGGACGGTGTCGCGAGTGTTGCATGTCGCGGACGGTGGGCAGGGCAGGTGTCTCGGGCGGTGCGACATCGGAGGCCAGCTGCGGCTCAATGGCCGGTCGGGCCGTGCGATGGGAGGGCACACACCATGTGGGAGGGACCCATGACCCGTCTGTTCTCGTTGTTGCCGCTCGCCCTGAGGATGGGCATCTTCGCGTGGTTTGCCGCGCAGGTGGGGCGCGTGTCCGAGCCGCTCGAGGCGCTCGCCTGGACGCTGGAGGGGGTGGCCGGCTGACCGGAGTCAGCAGGGGAACTGTCGGCGCTCCACCACCTCGGGGGGCAGGCGCTCGGGTCGGACGCCCACATCGGTGGGGCGGCTGGCGATGGGGACCGTGAGGCGTCGGGCGAGTCGTCGGACGCCTGTGCGCCAGCCGGCGAGGGTCCAGGGGCCGAACACGGTGTGGCCGCCTTCGTAGCACTGCATCCGGTACTCGGCGGCGGTGGTGAGGTAGCCGGAAAACGCGTTGGCGTACCCACAGAGGATGACGTGCTCCACGCCACTTCCAGCGAGGGCGCGGGTGGCGGTGGCGGTGAGGAGCCGGCCGGCGTGGGTGGTGGGTTCGCCGGCGACCGCCACGATGGCCACGGTGCCGATGCGGATGATCTGGACCGGCTGCCGGTTGGCGATCCAGGGGGCGTCGCCCAGGCCGCCCGACTCGGTGAGCCGGTGCACCACCGCCACGACGGGATCGAGGCCCGGGATGGCTGGTGGGCTCATGCGCAGGAAGCCAAAGGCGCGTCCCTGGCGTCCGCGGCCCACCTCGCAGAACGGCAGCTTGCCGCCGTGACCCACCTGGAGCGGCAGGCGGTCGCGAAAGCGCGATGCAAAGGAACCGAGCTTGCGTACAGGGCGGAGGGGGCCCGGACCTTCGGCGGTGCCTTGGAGAAAGGCCATGCCGACGAGACCGTGGGCCGTGCGGCGTGGGCGACCGTCGGCGAGGTCGGGGTCGACGGAGAGGCCGTCGAAGTCGAGGTAGGCCATCGCGCCGTCGAGCGGACCGGTGACCGCTGTGACAGGGCGGGCGAAGACGTGGGCGGCGAGGTCGGCTTGGATGCGGCCGTGCCAGTCGGCGTGGGCGAAGTCGGAGTCGAGGTGGCCCACCTGCAGGCCCCGGTCGCGGTCGAAGCGGGTGTTGGGGCTGATGTCGCCGGCCGCCCCTTGAAAGAACAGGGCGACGAAGTCGGGCGCGCCCAGGGTGTCGGCGGCGCGGGCTTCGAGGGCGCGGGCGGCCATGCCCTTGTTGTCGGGGTGGACGGTGGCCTGGTCGGCGTGGATGCAGGTGCCATGGACGCCGAACCAGTCCACACACGCGAGGGGAGTGCCGTCGGTGTGGCGGATGGACAGGACCGCCTTGTCGAGGACGACCGGTGGGAGGGCGGTGCGGTTGCGTGCGTAGGCGTCGAGCGAGCGGTTGATGGCGACGGGGTCGGTGTCTCCGAAGACGCCCTTGCCCACGTGCAGCTCGGCGGGGGCGGCCCGGTCGTACGCGGCGAGGATGGTGTCGGCGGTGGTGCGGACCAGGGCCTCGAACCAGGTGGCATCGAAGCCGGGGTTGGTGAGGGTGTAGAAGAGGTCGTGGGTGTAGCCACCCGGCCCGGCGTGGGTGTGGTTGGCGCCAACGAGCAGGGTGTGCTCCGCGAAGCCGGCCTCGGGGCGGGCGTCTTGGAGGTGCGAGAGGACCGCTTCACGGACGGCCTGGGCCACCATGCAGAGCTCGTGGACCACCAGGACCACCGGGGCGGTGAGAGGACCCTGAAGGAGGACCAGGGCCCGCACCTCGAGGGCGGTGTGGACCGTGGTGCAGCGGCCCTCCGGCTGGCCCCAGCCCAGCATCTCGGCGCGGGGGTCGGGGGCGGGGAGGGGACGTCGGGCGGCGCCAGCGTGGATGGTGGGCATGGGAAGCTCGGTCCGGGGGGACAGCCCGGTATCCAGCAGGCCCGGCCGGGGAAGGTGTCGGGTTGGGGGCGATGGCCGGCAGCTCAGAACTGGAAGTAGATGAACTCCACGGGCTCGTGCACGCCGAACACCAGGATGCCCACCACACACGCCGTCACGAACAGAGCCCCCACCGGCATCGGCCCCCGCCGCATCACCAGCAGGTCGCCCGAGAAGTGCTGCACCAGCTGCACCAGCCACAGTGGGGTCCACAGCAAGGTGAGCCGGAAGGCCGTCTCCACGGACGCACCCGAGGGCTGGAGCGATGCGTGGGTCAGGAAGTCCGCCAGGTGGTCCATCGACACCACTCGGAACAGCACCCAGCCCCCCACGGTCACGCAGAACATGAGCGCCCACTGGCCCAGCGCGACGGTGGGGCGGTCGGGGAGGCGGGCGGTCCACGGACGCAGGGCACGGGCCACCACCAGCATGAGCCCGTGGTAGGCCCCCCACAGCACGAAGTTCCAGCGGGCGCCGTGCCACAGTCCGCCCAAGAGCATGGTGAGCACGAGGTTTCGGTAGGTGAGCCAGGTGCCGTGCCGGTTGCCGCCGAGCGAGATGTACAGGTAGTCGCGCAGCCAGGTGGACAGCGAGATGTGCCACCGCCGCCAGAAGTCCGACGGACCGCGGGCCAGGTACGGCAGGCGGAAGTTGACCATGAGGTCGAAGCCCAGCCACCGGGCCAGGCCGCGCGCGATGTCGGAGTAGCCGGAGAAGTCGCCGTAGATCTGGAGGGTGAAGGCCAGGGCGCCCAGCCAGAGGTCGAGGCCGGGGTGGGCCGCGGGGTGGTCGAAGATGGGATTGGCGATGGCTGCGGCGTTGTCGGCGAGCACCACCTTCTTGAACAGGCCCCAGCACACCAGCACCAGGCCGTGTTCCAGGGCGTCGGGGGTGATGCGACGGGCGCGGGCGACCTGCGGCAGGAAGTGGCGGGCGCGCTCGATGGGTCCGGCGACGAGCTGGGGGAAGAAGCCCACGAACACGGCGAAGTCGAGCAGGCTGCGGGTGGGCTCGAGGCGCCGCCGGTAGATGTCGAGGGTGTAGGAGAGGGTCTGGAAGGTGTAGAAGCTGATGCCGACCGGAAGCACGATGTCGAGGGTGAAGGCGTCGACCTGCCAGCCGAGGGTGCCCATGGCGGTGGCGAAGGAGTCGGCGAAGAAGCCGGCGTACTTGAAGAAGCCCAGGATGCCCAGGTTCACGGCCAGGGAGGCACCCACGAGCCGTCGCCGCAGCGCTCTGTCATCGGTCCGGGACAGGCGCTGGCCGATGGTGAAGTCGACGACGGTGGAGACGGCCAGCAGCGACACGAACCGCCAGTCCCACCATGCGTAGAACACGACGGAAGCAGCCAGCAGCAGGGTGTTCTGGGTGCGAACGCTCCGCCGGGCCAGCAGGTAGAGCGTGTACACCACCGCGAAGAACGCGATGAACTCGGCGGAGTTGAACAGCACCCGGCGAGCCTACAGCCGGGCGGGTGCCATGGCGGTCATGGACCAGGTCCAGCGGGTGGTGTCGAACGGGGGAAGGTCGTGGCCCAGCAGCTGCGCGAGCACCTGGAGCAGCTCGAAGAAGCTGATGGCGGTGCCGCCGTACATCAGCGGGCCGTCGGGGCCGTCGACCTCGAAGACCGGGGAGGGCGGGTACCCGGTGGAGGTGGGCCAGGCGATGGCGAGGATGCGGTCGCCGTGGAGGATGTGGTCGAGGTTCAGCGGGAACACCCGGGCCACTTCGCCGGGGTCGGGCACCAGGGGGGCGTGGTCGATTCGGGCGACGGTGGGCACCAGCCGAAAGTCGGAGGTGAACAGGGGGATGGCGCTCAGAGGGCCCAGTACCTGTGCGTTCTCGATGCCCAGTTCCTCGCGGGCTTCGCGCAGAGCGGTGGCGGTGAGGTCGGGGTCGGTGGGCTCGGGCTTGCCGCCGGGGAAGACCACCTCGCCGGCGTGGTCGCGGAGATGGGCCGTGCGCTGGGTGGCGATGCAGGTGATGGTGTCGTCCGACCACCGCAGGGGTAGCAAGATGCCGGCCTTGCGGTGGTTCCGACGCCCCGGAAGTGCGGGGATGTCCATCAGGTCGCGCCGGTTGAGTGCCGTGGCGAGGAGCGCAGGGGAGGGAAGGCTCATCGCCGCCTCCGCTGACCCCGATGTCGGCCGCGTCGGCGGGGGCGCTGCGGGCGGGGCAGGAAGCGGCCGTCGTCGTCGCGGGGGAAGCCGAGTGCTTCGATGACTGCGTGCAGCTCGGTGCGGGTGCAGCCAAACCACGACGGCATCGCGGCCGGGACCTCGTAGGGGCCTTCGCGGGTGGCGCGGCGCACAAGCATCAGGAGGCGCTCGTATTGGTCGGCGCGGAGGGCACGGGGACCACACGGGACGTACCCCAGCACCTCGAGGAACGCGCGCGAGCCCTGGACCGGCACGCTCACCACACCCGACGGCGGCAGCTCGGGGATGCGCTTCTGCCGCTTGAAGGCGCACCACAGCACCGCTTTGGCCACCATGGCGTCGGGCTTGATGAGGCGGTCGACGTACACGAGCGCAGTGCCGATGCGGACATCCATGCGCGCGAGGTTCTTGCGGTCGAGGGGCGACAGCGCGTTCACCTCGCGGGGCACCCGCTTGCGGCGCACCAGGCCCAGGTTCATCTGCAGAGCGTAGCGGAGGGCGCGGGCCGCCGGCTTCATGTGACAGGCGTCGACCCGGTCGAGCGGAGACATGAGCTCGGCCACCCAGCGGCGCACCCAGCCCTGCACCTTCTCGTGGATGCGCTTGCGGCCGTGGCTGTCGACCAGCTCGAGCTGCAGCACGGAGACGTCGGGGAGGAGGAGCTCCGAGCTGCCCACCACGCGTGCGATGGGCTGGCCTTCCCAGAGGATCTGTCCCGTGGCATCGACGGTGAAGGCGTCGTCGGGGGCTTCGACGAGGCGGTCGAGGCGCTCGGCGACGATGGGCTTGAGCGCACCCCGTGCAGCCCGGGTGGCGGCGGCGTCGTCGCGGGTGGAGGAGCCCGCGGACACTTCGAAGGAAAAGCCCCGCAGCGCGCCGAGGTGGTGCCCGGCGACCTCGACCTCGCCCGTTTCGTCGACTTCGGCCGTGAGTGTGCCGTGGGTGGCGCGGGCCTCGACCAGGGCGGCGGTGCGGTGGTCGACGAAGCGCCGGGTGAGCTCGGCGTGCAGTGCGTCGGACAGGCGGTCTTCGACGGCGCGGGTGCGGGCCTGCCAGCCGTCGGCGTCGGGGATCCAGGCGTCGCGCTGGGTGATGTAGGTCCAGGTGCGGATGTGGGCGATCCGCGCCATGAGGGTCTCGATGTCGCCGTCCATGCGGTCGAGGCGCTCGACGGACTCGGCCATCCAGGTCTCGGAGAGCGCACGGCGCTTGCTGGACAGCTGGAGGAACACCTGGGCCAACAGGTTCACATGGGCCTCGAGCAGGGTGTTCCGGAAGTCGGGCACCCGGCAGACCTCCCACAACAGCGCCACTTGCTCGGGGGTGTCGGCCTTGCTGCGGATGTCGGGGCGTCGGGCCAGGCGGGTGAGGGTCTCGAGGTCGTGGGAGGGCTCGGCGGGGCGCAGCATCCGGTGGAACGGTGGGCGCTCGAGGGCTTGCTGGAGGCTGTGGATGGACGTGAGGTCGAGGTCGGCGTTGCGCCACTCGATGCGCTGGACGGGGTCGAAGCGGTGGCGGGTGATGTCGTCGACGACGAGAGGGTCGAGCTCGGGGAGGTCGTCGAGGGTGCCGAAGGTGCCGTCGCGGGTGTGGCGGCCGGCGCGACCGGCGATCTGGGCCAGCTCGGCCGATGTGAGGTCGCGGAGGGTGCGGCCATCGAACTTGCGGGTGGCGCCGAAGGCCACGTGGTCGATGTCCATGTTGAGGCCCATGCCGATGGCATCGGTGCCCACGATGTACTGGACTTCGCCGCTCTGGTACATCGCCACCTGGGCGTTGCGTGCGCGGGGTGACAGCGCGCCCATCACCACGGCTGTGCCCCCTCGGCGGGCCCGGATGCGCTCGGCCAGCTCGTAGACCTTTGCGGCACTGAACGCGACCACGGCGGACCGGGGGGGCAGCTTGGCGAGGGAGCACGACCCGGTGTGGGACAGGCGGGACATGCGGTCGAAGCGCTCGATGGTGGCGGTGGGCACCAGCGCTTCGACGACCGGCACCATGGTGTCGGAGCCCATGAACCAGGTCTCGCGCAGGCCGCGGGCGTGGAGCAGGCGGTCGGTGAAGACATGGCCCCGCTCGGGGTGCGTGGCGAGCTGGATCTCGTCGATGCCCACGAACGCGGCGTCGCGGCGTGCGGGCATGCTCTCGGTGGTGCAGATGAAGAACCGCGCCTTGGGGGGCAGGATGCGCTCTTCGCCGGTGAGCAGCGCCACCTTGGCATTGCCCACCTCGCCCCGCACGCGGTCGTACACCTCGCGGGCGAGCAGGCGCAGCGGCAGACCCATGATGCCCGAGCCATGGCCAATCATGCGTCGGATGGCGCGGTAGGTCTTGCCGGTGTTGGTGGGGCCCAGAGCAGCCGTGATGGTCGCTGGGCGGTCGAGGTCGCGGAGGGCCATGGGCGCACCCTATTGGACCGGTCGGGGGCCAGTCGAGCCGGGAACCTGTCAAGCGCGCGTGGACGGGCGCCGCAATCGGGTGACGATGGTGCGTGTCATCGGGCTTCGAGTGGATCGACGGTCCTTGGGTTGATAACGTTCGTTACGCACTTCAGGAGCCCCACATGCTGTCCTCTCGGTTCTGGTCGTTGCTGGCGCTCACCGCACTGGTCGGGTGTGCCTCGGGCAAGGTGGGCACCATCGCCGCTCCGTCGGATGACTCGGGCGCTGCACAGTCCGGCTCGGATGACGGTGGAGACGATGGGGGCACCGACGTCTCCAGTGGGTCTGGCACCGATGGTGGTGGGGGCGACGATGGGGGCGACGAGGGTGGGGACGACGGCGGCGATGAAGGGGGCGACGACGGCGGCGATGCGGGGGGAGACGACGGTGGCTCCGAGTCCGACCCCCTCGACACCCGTCCGGCGGGAGATGTGGACTACGCCGCGTCCACCGAGTCGGTCGACATCGACAGCGACTGCGAGATGGACGTCACGGTGCTGACGCCGGACGCACCCCCGGTGGGCGTGGTGGTGGTGTCGCATGGCTTCATCCGCTCGGGCGACAAGGTGCTCGGGTGGGCTGAACACTACGCCAGCTGGGGCTTTCTGGTGGTGGTCCCCGAGCTGTGCCACCTGTCGGCCCGCGACACCGACCACGAAGCCAACGGACAGGAGCTCGCCCGCCTGGTCGACATCCTCGACCTCGGAGACGCCGCGTTCGTGGGCCATTCCGCCGGCGGACTGGCGAGCGCGCTGGCCGTGTCCCTCGATGCCGGCTCATTGGGTGGAGTGGGCCTCGACCCGGTGGATGCATCCAACCTCGGCGCCACCGCCCCGGCAGGCGCACCGTTCTACGGCCTGTTCGGCGAGCCTTCGCGCTGCAACTCCGACAACAACGGCGTGATGATGGTCACAGCCGAGGCTCTGGCGGTCTCCGAGGCCGGTCACTGCGACTTCGAGAGCCCCAAGGACTCGGTCTGCGACCTGGCCTGTCGCGAGGACAACCCCACCTTCTCCGACGACGACCTCCAGGTCACCATCCGCGCACTGAGCACCGCCGCGCTGTTCGGGCTGGTGGGCGACACCGCCACGGCCGACGCCTGGTGGTCGCCCGGCGGGACGTTCTACGATGCGCTCGCCGCCGATGGGGCCATTTCCGGGATCTAGCGGTCCAGGACGCGGGCCACGGCCGCCACGATGGGCTCGGGCGGGCAGTCGTAGAGGTCGGCGCCGCTGAAGGGGTTGAGCTCGAGGAGCTTGAGGCCGTCGGGGGTCTCGACGATGTCGATGATGTAGAGGGGGTCGGGAGGCGTCAGGCGTCGGGCCACTTCTGCCGCGAGGTCCCACGCGGGGCCCTGATGGACCGGACCGCCGGGCTGCCGACGCTCGGGGTGGTAGGCACTGCCCGCGACGATGGTGCGGTCGCACGCCACGAACCGCCACTCGTGTCCGAGCATCTGCACCGGGGCGACGATGATGGGGAGGTGGAGGTCGTCGTAGTAATAGCCGTGGTCGAGGTGGGCGGGCGTGATGCGGTGGGTGGCGATGACCCGGCCCGAGAACGGCTTGAGCGGGCTGTCGGGCCGCACAAACACCTGGTCGGCTGTGGCGGGCGGGGTGTCGACCAGCTGTGCGACGGTGGTGAGGGTCCAGTGGGGATGCACCAGCCAGCGGGCGGCAGCGGGGTACCAGGCCTGGCACCGAAAGGCGGGGGTGTTGCACCAGGCACCGGGGCTGAACGGGCCGTCTTGGGCGAGCCGGTCGGCGTCTTGCAGGCTGCCTCGAAACAGGGTGGGGGCGGGCAGCTCCCGGAACGCGCCGTTGTGCCAGCGGGCATCTTCCCACCGGGTGACCCCATGGCCGGCAGCCCGTGCTGCGTGGGCGAAGCGGTCGCCGGAGGTGAACAGGTCGGAGTCGAGCAACCAGTGCACGCTGGCTCCGCGAGAGGGGGGGAGGGATGGCCGGGACCCGGAACCATAGAATAGGGCTCCGGCTCTCGCTTGTGTTGGAGGCGCGCAGTGCCCCCTCGTCGGTCTGCTTCCTGGCCCGTTCGCCTCGCCATGATGGGGGCGGGGCTTGTTCTCGGCCTGGTGTCGGCCGAGCTGGCTGCGCGCTTGATGGAACCCGACGGCGCGGCTGAGCTGCTCTTTCCGTCCACCGACAACACGCCCGAGGGCCTGTACGTCAACTCGCGCAAGCACGTGGCGGTGGCGCAGCCGGGCTTTTCGGGCGTCACGGGGGCAGGGGTCCCGATTCGGATCAATGCCCACGGGCTGCGTGGCCCCGAGCTCGCCGAGCGCGCCGAGTCCAACCGCTGGCTGGTGCTCGGTGACTCCTTCGTGATGGCGCTGCAGGTGCCTCTTGCCGAGACCTTCACCGAGCTGCTCGGTGCCTCGACGGGCACGGCCTTTCTCAATGGTGGGGTCGACGGCTACAGCACCCAACAGGCCACGTCGCGGATGGCCGACCTCGCCGGTCCGGTGGGGGCGAAGGGCGTGGTGGTCGTCTTCTTCCTGGGCAACGACCTCTCCGACAACGAACACCACCGCCAGATGCTCCACGAGGCCGGTCGCCTCCCCGATGGGGTGCCGATCATCCAGCCCGCTCCCGCGCTCGCCCACCGGCTCTTCGGAGGCTGGTCTCGTGTGTATGGCCACCTCTCGGTGTGGTCGCGTCGGCGGGCCATCTCGGCGGGCAACGACCCCCAGTCCCACCGCTGGCGCCGAGAGCTGTCGCACTTTCATCGCTCGGGCGCCAAAGACCTCCAGCGCAGCCTGTCCACCACGTCGCAGGCCTTCACGCAGCTGCGAGATGCCGCCCGACGCCTTCGCTTGCCGCTGATGGTGGCCGTCGCGCCCCCCGCATTTGCCGTGCACACCGAACGCGCGGGCCCCACGTTGTCGCTGGTGGGACTGGATCCCGGGGGGGCCGACCTACAAGCGCCCGACCGTGCGATACTCCAGGCGCTTTCCCGCCACGGCATCCCGGCCTGCGATCTCGGTGCACCTTTGCGCGCCGCTGCCGAGTCCGAGGCGGTGTATCTCACCTTCGACGGCCACTGGAACACCGCTGGCCACCGGGTGGTCGCCGCAGCCCTCGAGGACTGCCTCCGCAGCCAGGGCTGGCCCTGACCACCCATTCCACCTCCCCCCATTCACTCCCACACCCGTCGCACACACCTGCCTGTCCCGCCCCGGTCCCCCGCTCGTTTGGGAGCGGACTCGTGGGGCGAAAGACGCTACAGTGCGCGGCCGGAGGAACCCCATGCGCTACACCCTCATCTGTGCTCTCGGCTTGATTGCCTGCGGCGACAAGGACACGGGCGACGATGGCAACACCACTTCGAGCTTCACCGACGATGATGGTGATGGCTACGGGGCGGGCGCCGACTGCGACGACTCGGATCCCAACACCTTCCCGGGCGCCGACGAAACGTGCGACGGCAAGGACAACGACTGCAACGGCACGGTCGACGACTCCGCGGTCGATGGCACCATGGCCTACACCGACAACGACGGCGACGGCTTCGGCGACCCCGACACCATGACCGTGGTGTGCGATGTGGGCGGGCTCTCCACCGCCGGCACCGACTGCGACGACGACGACGGCGCCAAGCACCCCGACGCCGATGAAGTCTGCGACGGCGTGGACAACGACTGCGACGGCGCTGTCGACGACTTCGACGACGACGCCGTGGGCCTCACCACCTTCTACATCGACCGCGACGCCGACGGCTACGGCGGCACCGACACCATCGGCGCATGCTCGGCCCCGCTCGGGTACGTCGAGCTCGACGGCGACTGCGATGACGCCGAGCCCGGCGCCAACCCCGCCTGGACCGAAGTGGGCTGCGACAACATCGACAACGACTGCGATGGCAAGGTCGACAGCAACACGGTCCCCGAAGACTACAGCACCATCCAGGCTGCGGTGGATGCGCTGGGCGACGGCTCCGAGATCTGCCTGCAGGCGGGCACACACGCCGAGAGCGTCGACGTCACCGGTCGTCAGCTCACCTTCACCGGCGGCGGTTCGGCCGAAGATGTCGTCCTCGACCTCTCCGGCGAGTCCTTCTTCGTCTTCGACAACTGGGACGACGAAGCCGACATGGCGGGCGAAGACACCGGCCGCATCGTCCTCCAGGGCGTCACGGTCACCGGCACCGCGGCCATGTCCGATGGCGAGTACATCGAGGGCACGCTGCTCAACATGAGCGGCGGCACCGCATCCATCCGCAACATCGTGGTCGACGGCCTCGACCTCTCCATCGATGGCGGGCGCATCTACGGCGGTCTCATCAACGCGGTGGGCTCCACGGTCAGCCTCACCAGCGTCGACATGAGCGGCGTGTCGGTGGATGTCGCCGACACCGGCAACGACGACAACATCGACGTCGAAGGCCTGCTGGTCTACGCCTACGACTCCGAGGTGTGGCTCTCCAACATCGCCGCAGACGGCACCACGGTCAGCACCTCCACCGAGCCCCAGTACCTCTACCTCGAGGGCATGCTGGTGAAGCTGAGCGAAAGCAGCCTCTACGCCGACGCCTTCGAGGTCACCAACAGCGCCGCCGACCTCACCGGCAGCTCGGTGTATAGCAACGGCCTGGTGATCGACTCGTACAACTCGAGCATCGACGCCACCAACCTCGCCTTCACCGACAACACGCTCAACATCAACGGCGAGAGCAGCGCTTATGCCTACGGCGCGGTGAAGCTGTACAGCGGCGATGCCGACATCACCTGGAACCTCTCCACGGTGGACTTCTCGGGCAACAGCCTGAACACCACCTGCGACTCGTCCTCCTACACCTACGGGGTGCTGTCGCAGTCGGGCGGCCTGCTCAACCTCGACCACGCCACGGTCTGGGGCAACAGCACCCGCGCCGATGTCTCCGGCTCGTCCACCTCCGGGTATGGCGTGGGCATGCTCCGCCTGGCGGGCAACGCCGATGTCAGCCACGTGGATGTGCGCGGCAACAGCGTGTACGGCGACTACACCGCAAACGGCGGTGGCATCACGGCCTACCCCGACGACAGTGAGTGGTTCACCCTCACCAACGCCATCATCGCGGGCAACTCTGTCGAGTCCAACCGCGACCAGGCGGCTGGCGCGGGCGTGTACTCGAACGGCAACACCGACTCCACCGTCGACATCACCAACGTCACGTTCTTCGGCAACGAAATCGTGGGTGGCGAGACGGCCCGCGGTTCCGCGGTGGCACTGGGCCTCGAGTGGGGAACCGGCTCCGTCGTGAACACGGCCATCGGTGGCGGCTCGGCCACGGGCACCACGGTCGAAGGCACCGCGGTCTACATCGACACCGCGGAGAACCTCACCCGCTGGGCCTACAACAACGTGCACGACTCCGGCGAAGAGAACATCTTCTTCGGCATCGACGACCCCACCGGCGACGAAAACGGCAACATCTCCGACGACCCCCGGTACGACGAAGACGAAGACGCCGACTACGCCAACTGGGACTTCACGTACGGCTCGGCGGGCGGCAACCGCAACGAAGGCGACCCCGAGATCCTCGACGCCGACGAGTCCCGCTCCGACATCGGCGCATACGGCGGTCCCGGCTCCGACAGCTGGTAGGCTGAGCGCCCCCCGGGAGCCTCCGCATGGCGCCGCGTCGCCTCGTCCCCATCCTCAGCATCCTGCTCGCCCTGGCCGCCATCGCGGTCGGGGCGTTCGTGTGGAATGACCGGCGTGCCGGACAGGTGCACTCCGACGTCATCACCCGGCCGGTCCCCGAGCTCGGTCCCCACGCCCACCTCCTGCTGCCCAACCTGTCGGGCCGCACGATGGTGGTCCCCGACCGCCCCCACGACCCCCGCGAAGTGCGTGCCCCCGACCGCGACCAACGCATCACCCGCGTGCGCCGGTTCCAGGTCTCCACCAACAGCCTCGGCTACCGCGGTCCAGAGCTCACTGAGCCCGCGCCCCATCCCCGCATCCTCTGCATCGGCGACTCGGTCACCTTTGGCTGGGGCGTGGCGTGGGAGGACAGCTACCCTGCGCGGCTCTCCAAGCTGCTCGACGTGGATGTGGTCAACGCCGGCGTGCCCGCCCTCAAGCCCGACCACATGGGCAACTGGGTGCAGGCATACGCCAAGGGCCTCGAGCCCGACATCCTGCTGTTCACCGCCCGGCCCAACCACACCCGCCCCGACCCCTTCGGCCAGTACGCACGGGCGCTCGCCCAGGCCACCGCCACCGGCGCCAAGGTGGGCGTGGTGCTGCCGCCCATCAGCACCTTCGATGTCATGGGCAGCCAGAACCAGGCCAAAGAGCTCCGCCGCATCCAGAAGATTGCCGCCGAGGTTCCCGGAGGGCCCGTGCCGGTGCTCGAGCTCACCGAGGCATTCCGCGCCGCGCTGCCCCGTCCCGGGTACATCATGGAACAGCGCAACGGACGGCAGGTGGTCCTGAAGCTGCCCGAGCGCACTGTGGTGCTCGACGCCGCCGCACCCCAGCATGGCCTCGCCGACGAAGTGGTCGCACTGTTCGAGAACGACCCCTCCTTCGCCGAGCCCCTGTTCTTCGACGGCGGCCACCCCGATGCGGCGGGCTTCGAGATCTTCGCGGCAGCGGTCGCCACCTGGACCCAACAGCACCTGCTGTGAGCACCCCGTCTCTCCGGTCGCGGCTGCTGCGGGACAGTGTGGTTGCGCTGGCGGTCCTCGTGGCTCTGGAGGGCGTGGTCCGGGTGGGCGGCTGGGCCGATGGTCCCGACCCATCCATCCCCGACAATGCCGTGGTGGAGGAGGGTGCGGCCGACCGTCCCTACCTGGAGCCGGCCCCGCAGCCCGGCTACCTGCAGACCAGCCGAGTCGAGGTGGAGGCCGGCCGGATGCGCGACCTTCGCTTCACGGCCGAGCCTGCGGTGGGCACCACCCGCGTGGTCCTGCTGGGGGGCTCGGTGGCCAAGGGGGTTCCGCTCGACAACGACCCCCCGCGCACCATCGCCGGTCGGCTGGAAGCGCACCTGCAGCGGGCTGGCCACACCGTCGAGGTGCTCAACCTGGCGGGGGCCTCCTACACCACCGCGCACGTGGCCCGTGTGGCCCGAGATGTGGTGCAGGCCCGTCCCCACGCCATCGTCGTCTACTCGGGGGGCAACGAATACCGGGCCTTCACCCGGCGGCTGTGGGAACAGAACCAAGGCTGGCGCGGTGCGGTGCGGGCCGGGCAGGGCATCCACGTGGTGCGCCTGCTGGGCCGACTGGCGGGCGTCATCCGCGGCGACGCCCCACCTGGACAAGCCCAAGATGCCGTGCACGAGGTCATTGCGGGGCAGTCCGAGCTGGTCGAGGGGGTGATGGAGCGCCTGCTCGACGATGCGGGTCCGGCGGGCTTGCCCACGTGGTCCGACAACGGTGTGCCCGTGCGCCGCGACCCCGCCGCCCAAGCCGTCACCGCGGCCTACCGGGAAGGCCTCGAGGTCGTAGCCGCTGCGGCCGCCTCGATGGACCCACCGCCGGTCCTGCTGGTGGTGAAGCCCCCCGGCAACAAGTTCACCCCGCCGCAGCTCTCGTTGCACACGCCCGGCCTGTCCAATGCCCAGAAGGCTGAATTCCACCGCAACTTCGACGCCGGTGCCGCCGCCCAGCGCCGCGGTGACTGCCGCTCGGCCGTGGGACTGTTCGAGGCCGCCCTCGCCATCGACTCCCTCTACGCCGATGCGTGGCACCAGCACGCCAGGTGCTTGCTCGAGGTGGGCGACCCCTCCGGCACCGCGCGCCGAAACCTCGACATCGCCGTGGAGCTGGACTTCGCCCCCGACCGCGCCGGACGCGCGCTCTACGAGGTGGTGGACGGGCTGGTGGACCGCACGGATGCGCGCACCCTCGACCTCTCCGCCGACTTCGGGCCCCGCCGCGACTTCGGCCGCGACGCCTTCCACGACCACGTCCACCTGAAGCCCAGCGGCCAGGACCTCATCGGCCGTCGTGTCGCCGAGGCCCTGTCCCCCCTGCTGCGGCCCGCGCCGTGACGTCTGTGCCAGACCGGGCGTGGCTCGCGGGCGCCCTCCTGGTGGTGCTCGCCTGGACGGTCGTGCTCGCGGGACCGGGCCTCTTCGGTGCCCACGACCTTCCCGCGGGCGCCTTCCACACTGGCCACGCCTTCTTCGCCTGGCACCTGGGCACGGTGCCGGCGGGCGGCGACCTGTCCCACCCACCCTTCGGCTGGCCCGGGAGCCCCTCGGTGCAGCTCATCGGGTGGGTTCCGCTGGCGGTGGGCGCGGTGGCTCAGGGCTTGGGGCCGCTGCGGGCATACAGCGTGGCATTGGTGGTGGGGCCTCTGCTCACCGCGCTGGCCACCTGGGGCTGGCTGGGGCGCCTCGACCGCACCCCCGGCCCAGCGCGCGCGCTCGGCGTGGTGGCCTTTTGCACGTGCTCCTTTGCGGTGGCGGCGCTGGGCAATGGTCAGCTGGCCAAGCTGCAGCTGTGGGTGCTGCCCGCGGCCTTGTGGGGGGTGGCGGCTCTGCGCGAGGCACCATCGGTGGGGCGGGCGCTTGTCTTGCTGACAATGGTGGTGGCCGGGGTGTTCTCGGCTCCGTCTCTCGCGGTTCAGCTGCCGGTGGCGGCGGTGGCACAGGTGCTGGTGCGAGACCCGGGGCTGCGGCCCCTCGTGCCGAAGAAGCTGTCTACGGCGGTGGGCGCCCTGGCCATCGTTGCGGTGGGGCTGTTGCCCGGGGCGCTGTTCATGGCGGGCGCCGACGACGCAGGCACCCGGCCGGCCGTGGCGGGCACCGGAACTCGGGTGGGCGGTGCAGCACCGTCGGCATCCCTCGACGACCTCCTGCTGGGCCTGGGCGCGCGGGCGGATGGCCTCGATGCCGTCAACCATGCACCGGTGGTGGGCGGGCTGGCGCTGGTGGTGGCCCTGGTGATGGCCAGGTGGGCCGGACCCAAGCGGCGGACGGGCCTCGTGTTGCTGCTGGTGGGGGCGGTCTTGGCGCTCGGGCCGATGCTCACGTGGGGCACGGAGCCGGTCACGGTGGGGGGCTGGACCATCGCGCTTCCCGCCGCGGTCCTCACCGCCCTGCACTACCCGATGGGCGAGACGGGGCAGTGGTACCGCTTTGTGGTGGTGGCGAGCCTGGGGCTGGCGGCCTTGTTGGCCCGTGCGCGCAGCCCCCGTGCGCTGGGTGTGGTGGGTGTGGCGGTGGTGCTGGGGGCTCTGCAGGCGGTGCACCAGTCGGGCCACCCCTTTCCGCGCGACGCCGTCCCGGTTCCGGCTGCGGCGAGCATGGCGCGGCTGCGGACCGGCGGCCCGCCCGGTGCGGTGGTGGTGTTGCCGCTCATCGCCAGCACGGTCGATGGCGGGCCGGGCCTGGCGATGGGGGCGCTCTCGGGCCGGCACACGTCGGCCATGGCCCGGCACACCGAAGGACACCCCGCCACCGTCGAGCTCCGTGCCGTGCTGCAGCGGGTGCATGCGGCGCGCACACCCGAAGCAGCGAAGCGGCTGCTGGCCGAGGCCGGTGTGGCCGTGGTGGTCTGGCGACCGGGGGCCACGGTGATGCGGGGCGAGGTGTGGTTGGATGTGGCTGCGGTGGAGGCTGACCTCGGGCCCCCGCAGCTGGATGGCGAGGCGGCAGTGTGGTGGACCGATGGCTGAGCAACCCGGTAGCGACGGCCTTCACATCGACCTCGCGCTGGTGGTCGGGGGGGGCGTGGTGGCCGCGGTGTGTGCCGACCGATGGTTTGGTGGCTTCCACCTGGGCGGCCCATGGACCAGCTCCGACTTCCAGGACTACTGTGCCGGCGTCTGGAGCCTCTGGACCGACGCCCCCGACGCCTTTCCCGCCAAGCGCGCGCGGCTCGCCGGGGTGTTGTCGGCCTGGACCGGTGCGTCCGATGTGGCAGCGGCCCTCGCGCGGGGGGCGTGGCTGGGTGCGTTCGGGGTGTTCATCTCGCTGGCGGCCTGGGCGCGGGTGCTGGGGGGGCGCTGGGCCGTGGCCGTGGCGCTCGGGCTGGTGCTCGCCGTGTCGCCGGTGGTCCTCACCTCGCGGATCCACACCTTCTACCCGGCCATGAACGCCGTGCTGGTGGGTGGATCCGGGCTGGTGGCGCTCGCCTTGGCCCGACCCCACCCAGCCACTCTGGCCCTCGCGGGGGCGGGCGTGGGCCTGGCCCTGAGCATCGACGTCCGCGGGGTGCTCTGGGCGGCTCCCTGGTTGTTTGGGGCCGGGGTGGCGGCGATGTGGCCGGGGCCGCACCGGGGCTGGCGATGGGTGGCGTTGGTCGTGCCGCTGGTGCTGTCGTTCGGGCTGGGGGCGTGGTCATTTCCCGAGGATGCGCTGTCGCTCGAACAACAGCTCGATGTGCGTCCGCTCGCCGAGTTTCGGGCTGGCGGGGAGGAGGCGCGCTCCGCGTGGTCGTACACCAGCCGCTTTGTGTGGGGACACACCGCACCATGGGCTGTCTTCGGCACCTTCTGGTTCCTGCTCCACAACCAGTCGGCCGCGCCCGAGGCCCTGGGCGAGCTCTCCGACTTCGCGCCCATCGTGTCCGCGCAGCTCGACCCCTGGCTGGGGCCCCTCGTGGTGGGCTTGCTGGGAGCGGTGGTGGTGCTTCGCCGCGCCCCTCGGCGGCTCGTTGCGCTCGTGGTCACCGTGGTGCCCTTCCTGTTGGCGCTGCTGGCCGCCCGCACGAGCGTGGAGCTCCAGCTGCGCTTTCTGTCGCAGGCCCTCGTGGTGGTGCCGCTCGTGGTGGGGGTGGCCGTGGGCGGTGTGATGGTGGGGCGCACGTCGCGCAAGGAGCGGCTCATCGGAGCAGGCGTGGTGGGCTTGCTCTACCTGTCGGTGTTCGGTGTGGTGCCCGGTCCCCTGTCCCCCATGGCCGACTGGCGGCGCACGTGGCCCCCCAACACACTCGACTTCATGCGCACCACCCACCACAACGCCTACACCCACCTGCGCCCCGAGTTCCGCACGTGTCGGGAAGCGCTGGGGCTGCCGGTCATCGACGACAGCGCGGTCGGCCCGGCCCCCCAGCAGCTGCGGGGCGAGGACTTCCAGCCCATCTCACCGCCGGTGGCGCCCCGGTAGGCTCCGACGGCGTCGTGTAGCGGCGAGCATGCCCACGATGAGGGCGACTCCGCCACCGCCCATGCCCGAGGCACAGCCGCAGCCATCTTTGTCGTCGTCGGTGGTGGTGCCGGTGTCGTCTTCGCTGCCGTCGCTCGGGCTGCCCGTGAAGTCCTGGGGCCGCACGCCGGTGTCGGGGTCGGCGCCCGAGACGCCAAAGGCCGACAGGTTGAGCTTGAAGCCCACGATGTAGGGCTTGAGGTTGGAGTCGTAGGTGTAGAGCAGGAGGTCGTCTTTGCGGGAGATCCAGGGACGGCCCACGTTCTGCTGGTTGATCTCCACCACCTCCACGGCATTCCAGTCCTGGTCGAACACCACGAGGAAGGGCCTGGCCTGGCTGCCGCCGCCGTGGGGGTCGGGGGTGCCCAGCGTGCCGAGCAGCCAGTAGTCGCCCAGCTGCATCACGCCCTGGGGCCAGTAGATGTAGTAGGGCGACGGGAGGGGGTTGCCGGCCCAGCGGTCGAGCTCGTTCCAGTCCTGGTCGTACACCACGTGCACCAGGTTGCCCGCGGGCCCATCCACACCGAGGCGATGGACCTCGTGGGTGAAGACATCGGTGATGAGGGCCGCGCCGGTAGGGACCGGTTCCTTTGCCAGCTCGGCGCCGGGGGTGGCGTCGCCCGAAGTGCCCACGCCGAAGAACGTGGCCTGGCCCGCATCGCTGGCTTTGGGGGCGAACAGGACGCCTTCGCCCACTTCGGAGCACATCACGGAGGGGTCGGAGTGGTGCAGGCCGGTGTTGTCGAGGTCGACGGCGCCGGAGCCCGTGAGGTTCCACTGGGCGTCGTGGCGGAACCACCAGGCGGAGTCGTCGGGGACGCTGGTCTGGCCGGTGGCGATGTGCAGCCAGGAGCCGTCGGGACAGCGCTTGAGGTTGTGGTCGGCGAGGTCGTCTTGCTGGACCTGCCACCAGCGCTCGGACTCGGTGACGGTCCAGTCGGACGGACCCGAGCCGGTGGAATGCAGCGGCAGGAGTCCGTAGCCCACACCCGTGGCCAGGCCGAGCAGCCAGCCTTCGTCGTCGGGGAAGGCGCGCACCCAGTTGCCGCCGATGGGCATCTCGGCGGGCTGCCCCACCTCGGCGAAGAAGTCCTGCGCGGCGGCGGGCTGGACCGTGGCGAGTGCCAGAGCAAGTGCGAGCATTCCACCAACCTCGACAGCGAGAACCCGGAGCGGGCACGACACGCTACCCCGGGGGCCGTCGATGATTGGGTGGGCAAATGGTCACAAGTTGGTGGGCACCCGGTCGAGGTAGTCGGCGGGGTCGAGGGGCTCGGGCGGACCGCGCCACACGGGAATGCCGGGGTCGGCGCTGTGGAGGAGGGTGTTCATGCCGTCCAGACACCGCTGGAAGAGGGCCTCGATCTGCGCGGCTTCGTGGGTGGGGTCGTGGGGGGGCGGCACGATGGGCGCCGAGAGGTGGTGCGTGAGCTGGACCGGGCGCGGCAGGAGAGTGGGGCCCCAGCCGCGTGCGACGGGAATCGGGATGTGCCACCGCTTGTAGACGCGCCGGGTGATGGGGTTGTCGTAGACCGTGTAGAGGTCGTCGCCGGTGCGGCAGGCGGCCAGGACGATGGGGGACCCGGTGCGCAGCGCGAGGCGGATGAAGCCACGGCGGTCGCCCCAGCGGGTCTGGTAGCGCTCGTGTTTGCCGCGGAGGGCTTCCCACATGCCGCCGGGGGCCACCCCCACCATGTTGCCGGCCTCGAGCAGGCGTTGGCCCGCCCCGGGAGATGCCGGGACGATGCCCACGTTGTGGGTGATGGTGCGGAGGCCGGGGACCTTGAAGAGGAGGTCGTCGCCCAGCCCACGCATCACCCGACCGGTGAATTCGGTGAGCGCGAGGCCCATGAGGAAGGCGTCGTAGGTGGCGAAGGTGTGGTGCACCACCAGCAGCACGCGCCCTTCTCGCGGGATGTGGTCGAGGCCGGCGACGTGGTGGCGGTGGACCACCTGGAGAGGTCGCATCACGCGGACGGCCTTGGTGTAGACCGTGGGGTCGGGGGCCCAGCTGTCGGTGGTCATGGGGCGAGGAGCGGGGCTGCGGCGTGGTTCATGAAGGCGGCCAGGTCGAGGTCGAGCTGCGACAGTCCATCGCAGTCGTGCGTGGTGAGCGTGACGTCGACGGTGGCCCACACGTTGGACCACTCGGGGTGGTGGTTGATGCGCTCGGCTTCGAGGGCACAGCGCGACATGAATGCCCACGCGGTGCTGAAGTTGGTGAAGCGGAAGGTGCGGTGGATGGATGGTCGGGTGGGCTCGAGCTGCCAGCCGGGGATGGACTCGAGGGCGGCTTCGACGGCGCTGACGGTCAGGGCAGTGGGCATGCGACCCCTCCATGAGGGGCGCCACCTATCGTCTCCGGCGCCCCGGTCCCGTGGCATTCACCGAGTGGACACGATGTGGTCGAGGGCGGCTTCGAGCATCCGGTCCTGTCCGCGGTCGACGGAGTGGGGGTCGAGGGGGGTGGTGATGTCGACGGGAACACCGCGGGCTTCGTACACCTCGCCGTCGGCCGCCCGGTAGCGCTCGCCGGAGAAGGACACCACCCAGCCGTTGGACAAGCGCCGGGAGTGGATGTCGGAGAGGTGGCCCGAGGTGGGCTCGCCCAGGACGGTGGTGTGGTGGCGTGTGTGCATGGCGAGGGTGAAGGTCTCGGCGGCGCTGAAGGTGCCTCCGCTCGTGAGAACCACCACCTGGCCGGTGTAGGCGTCGGGCTCCGGGGAGGCGATGACGGTCGGCTTCCAGGGGCCGAAGTCGTCGTGTGCGGGCCCATCTCGGAGCTGCTTCTCCCACACCAGGGCCTCCGGACCGTCGAAGAACCGGGCGATGGCGAGCGAGACCGAGTCCCAGCCCCCTTCGTTGGCGCGAATGTCGACGATGAGGGCCGGGTGGTGACCCAGCTCGGCGAGAACCTGCCGCATGCCATCCTGTGCAGCGGCCACGTCGGGGCGCTCGTTGCCGCTGGCGGACAGCTCATCCATCATCGTGAGGGAGAGGTAGCCCACCCGACCATGCCCGCGGTCGGTCGACGCCGGGATGGTCCCCCACGCAAACCAGTCGTTGTTCGCCCACGCCAGGTCGTCTTCCAGGTACGCGGTCTCCACGGTGGTCTCGAGGTCGTACAGGGTGTCGTAGTGGGGGTAGGGGTGGGCCCATGCGTCCCGGGAGCGGGAGAGGTCGGGTGCGCGCAGGCCCGTGTGGCCGTCGTCCAGAGTGCGAAGGGTGTCGAGCATCACGTCGTAGAGGGTGTCGTCATCCACACCGGCGTCGAGCTTCGGGCAGGCCGCCTCGCCCACGGTCGCCCAGTCGGCGTCCGGCAGGCGCTCGGCAAACACCGCGTACGCTCGGTCGAGGGTGTGCCACATGTCGTCGAATGTGACGTGGTCGCGGGTGTTTCCGGGACAGATGGCGCCCGGGCGGGTCTGCACACATCCCGATGCCAGGGCCATTACGGGCACGAGAATGCGGACAACGTGGGTCATGGGAGGTCCTGGGTGGGGGTCGGGGCGGATGCCCCTGTCGCTGTGGGGCATTTCGCCCACAGAGCGGCTGGCTGGAGAGGGAAACACCGCGCTGTCCCCACTCCTTGCGAGAACACAACCTGGCACCGACCTTGCTTGGGTACCGCATCGAGCGTCCTGGAGGACACATGACCGAAGCCCGACCCGTCCTGGATGGCCCCCCCGTCGCCGTGGGCCGCATGAGTGTGGTGGTTGCAGCCGGCGGTCGCGTGCCCGACCTCCCCGCCGAGTTCCGAGAGGTTCGTGTCGACGCTTCGACGGCGCGCGGCGATCTGTCGGCACTCACCGTGTCGGACCGGGTGGCGCGTGCTCTGGACCCGGCGGATGGCACGCCGTCGGGGACCTGGGACCGCATGCGCCACGGCCTGCGGCGCACCTTGCTGGGGGACGAGCCTGCTTCTCATGTGGGCGGAACCCTGCTCGCGTCGCTGGAGCGGCTGGCGCTCGTGGAGGGCCGACCGCTCGTGTGGGTGGTGGAGCGGGCGCACCTCGCAGATGCCGACTCGCGGGGCTGGCTGGCGCGGCAGGTGCGGCACATGACCCGGTGGCCGGTGGCGGTGGTCGTGGGTGTGGCACCAGAAGACCCCTGGGGCCTGGGTGTGGCCGCCCAGGCGCGTCGCATCTGGGGAGACGGCGCCGTGTGGGATGTGTCGGGCGTGCGGTCGTCGCATCCGGGGGCTCCGGAGGTCGAGGCTGCCACAGCGGATGTGGCCGTGGTGGAAGCGGTCGATGCCTCCGACCCCCTGTCCGCAGAGGCGTGCGTGTCGCTGATGGCGGCCGCGGTGGTGGGGTCGCCATTTTCGCTCGAGATTGTCTCCAAGCTGGTGGGGCGCTCGCAGGCGGTGGTCGCAAGCCACCTCCAGCAGGCTCACCTCGCGGGCTGGCACCTCACGGTCGACGGACCGTCTCTGTCGCTCGACCCCGACTCGATGGTGGTGCTGCGGGCGGAGGTCTTGCCACCGGTGGCTGCCGCGTGGCAGGCCGCGCTCATCGAAGCCGCTGAAGCAGAAGCCGAGGTGGTGGCCGAGCCGGTCGAAGAAACGGCGGTCGACACCCCCCGCGTCCGACCGAGCCGCCCCGAAGATGTGGTGCGGGAGCTGCTGGTGGCGGCGGAAGATGCCCGCCATCGTGGTGCATGGGCACGGGCATCTCGGCACCTGGAGCTGGCCGCACAGCGCGTGCACCACCTGGGGGAGGCCGGGCCGATGCTCGCCGCCGAGACTCGGCTTGCACGGGCGCGGCTGGCGTGGTCGGCTGCCGGGCAAGGCGTGGACCTCCCGGTGGCGCTCGCGGCTGCGCAAGCGGCGGAACAGGAGCTGCGAGAGCTGGGCGGACCGGCCGCTGCGGCCGAGGCGGGTCGGCTGGTGGCGGCCATTGCCCACGACATCGGGGACCCCGCACACCTCGAGCTGGCGCTGAACGCCTTGTCGTCCGCCATCCGCGACCTCCGGGCGAGTGGTCGTCCGCGCGATGCGGCGCGGCTGCTCAACGACCAGGCTGCGGTGTGGGTGCGCCTCGGGAACCCGGTGCGTGCGGTCCATCTCCTCGAAGAGTCGCGACGGCTGTTCGAGGCCGGGACCGAGCCCGAGGACGCCCACGAGCTGGCCGAGACCCTCCTGCTGTTGGCCCGCTTGCCGCTGCATGTGCCGTCGCGTCCGGGAATGGGAGACGCAGCCGTCGAGCAGGCCGTGGGCCACGCACAGGCCGCGGCCCGTATCTGGACCGAGCTCGACGAAGAGCGCGGGGTGGGCCTGGCCCTCGAGACCGAAGGCCGCCTCTTGCTCCAGGGCGACCGTGGCGCCGAGGCCCTCGACCGGCTCCAGAGTGCGCTCACAGCGCTGCGGCACGTGCGCGACGCCCTCGGGCTGGCCCGCGTCTACGATGCGATGGCCCATGCGCTCGTGGGGGTCGGGCAGTTCGAGGCCGGTGTGCGACATCTGGCCGAGTCGGTCCGCTACAACTCGGCCGTCGGCTCGAACCGCGGCCTCACCTACAACGAAGCGTCGGCGCATCGGCTTCGGGCACGGGTGCCTGCCGGGACGCCTGCCGAGCAAGCTCTGCGCGACCTGCTGGCGGCGCACGTGGATGCCCGCGAGACGGCTCGGGCTGGCGACGGAGCACGAGAGGCTTGATATCGGCACCTTCCCGCCGATGAGTCGGCCGGAGGAGGGTCATGTCCGGTTGTCCACCTGCGCTGGTCGAGCTCCTGAACGCCGTCGTGGCACCCGATGAACGCTGGCTGTTCGCCCGGCGTGTGTTGGGAGCGGATGGAGAGGGGCTGCGCCAGTCGGCGTTCGAAAGGGCAGGCTGGACCGATGTGCTCGCCGATGTGCCGGTGGACCGCGTCCTGGGCCAGCTGCGGCGCGACCACCCGGAGGCTCTTGCGCGAATTGACGGCGTAGAGGCTGTTCTGGTGCCCGCCGCCCAGCGGCTGCAGCGCGTGGTGCCGGTGGCGCCGTCCCACCTGTGTTTTGTGGGGCGCACGCCCTTCGTCGAAGGACTGCTGGCCCACCCTGTCTTCGAGTCGGGCGGGCACCTGCACCTCCATGGGCCGGCGCACTCGGGGCGTTCCCTGGTGGCGGCCCGCGTGGCCCGGGAAGCCGCCGACCACATTCCCGTGGTGGTGTGGATCGATGGCCGCTCCGCCGATGGGGTCGCGGGGGCGCTCGACCTGCTGGCCACCGAGCTGGGCTTTCCGCCTGCGCCATGGCACCACCGCAACGCCCAGCTGACCGAGTGGTTCGCAGCTCAGGGCGACTGGCTGGTGGTGGTGGACGACGCTCCGGACGTCCTGCCGGCCTGCTTCTCTCCGCTCCGCGGACGCCTGCTCACGGTGGGCCTCGAGCCCCGGCCCGATGCCCACGCCACTGTGCGCCTGCCCCCACTGTCTCCACCCCAGCGTGCCGAGGTGGTCCGGCGCTGGTCACGGGGGCGCCTCACCCGTGCCGATGGCTCCGAGACTGTGGGTGCCCTGGCGGTTCTCGCAGCCGCCAACGCAACGGGAACGGTGGCCACGCTCGCCGGTGCGGTCGACGCCCTGTCTGCGGATGGCCGCGCGCTCGACGCCGTCCTCCGAGCATTCGCGCCGGCGCCGGTTCCGCTCGCGCTGCTCACCTGGCCCGAGGGAGTGGCTCCACCGGGCCACGTGTCGCCGGGCATCCGGCCCTTGCTGCGGAGCTTGCGGGTGATGCGGGCTGCGGCCACCGAGCTGGTTCGCCGCGGGATGGCCCACTGGGTGGGGAACCACCTCAACCGGAGCGAGGTGGTGGGTGTGGGCGTGACCGACGCCCGGTCGTGCGGCTGTGCGGCCGAGCTGGTGGTGCACGCGCTCCACGGTGTGGACCGGATGCCGCCCGCCTGGAGTCCGCACGTGGCAGGCCTGAGCGACGACCCCCGTGTGCTCCCGCACCTTCGCCAGTCCATCGCCACCCGGGCGGGGCGGCTGGCGCTCGCGGCGTCCGACCCCCATCGCGCCGTCACCTGGTTTCAGAGGGCTCTGGCCGCCACCACGGGTGCACACCCACAGAGCGAAGCGGTCCTGCTGAACGACCTCGGCGTGGCGTGGCGGCGGTGTGGGCGGCTGGATGATGCGGTGGCGGTCCTGCGGGATGCGCTGGCCCGCGACCAGGCAGCCGACCCTGTGGACCAGCTGGCCGTGGCCACCACCCAGACCAACCTGGGCCACGTCCTCCGGGAGCGGGAAGACTTCGAAGAAGCCCGTGTGCTCTACCAAGCCGCCCACAACACCCGCCTGACGATGCTGGGGCCCGGCCACCGAGAGACCGCTGTGGTGGCCATCCAGCTGGGGGTGGTGTCGCGGGCGCTGGGCCATGTGGTGGATGCCCGCGACGCCTGGACCGACGCCCTCGCGGCCCTCTCCCGGCTCCGTCCGGTCGACCGGGTGCTCACGGCGCGGGTGCTGATGCACCTGGCCCAGCTCGACGCCGATGCAGGTGCGGTGGACGCTGCGATTCGAGGGGCCGAGCGCGCCCACGGCCTGCTGGTGGCCGAGCACGACGACATCGACCATCCAGAGGTGGTGCGGATTCGGGCGCTGGTGGGGCGCCTCGACGCCGCTCAGAAGCCGGTGCCACGCACCAGGTAGGCGCCGCCCGCGGAGGGCGAGCCGCTCGGGCTGAGCAGCTGCGCGCCGATGAGGAGCTCGCCGAGGCCGTCGCCGTTGGTGTCGCCGGGTGTGGCGATGGCCGTGCCCATGTCGATGCCGGAGTCGTCGGCGATGAGCACGAGGTCGGCGTCTTCGATGTCGGTGTTGCCGGCCACGGGGCCGTAGGTGACCGACACGAGGCCCAGCATGGCGGAGTCGACGCCCACGGGGTCGGAGACGGCGAAGTCGGCGTGGCCGTCTCCATCGAGGTCGCCCACACCGGTGACCGCCGTGCCGGTCTCGGCCCCTGCCTGCGCGCCGAGGAGGATGAAGTCGGCGTCGCCCGCATCCATCGGACCCGACCAGGTGGGGCCGCCGTGGAAGAGGAAGGCAGCGCCGGCGTCGGTGGCGCCGAGGTCGGAGTCGGTGGCGCCCACGACCACATCGGCGTAGCCATCGGCGTTCACGTCGCCGGCGTACGAGGCGCTGGTGCCGAAGCGGTCGCCTGCAGACAGCCCGTAGATGCGGGTGTCGGCGTAGCGGAGGTCGATGCGGCCGGCGGCGCTGCTGGTGACCACGTATGCGGCGCCCGTGTTGGCGTTGCCGTTGGCCGGGACCTCGGGGCTGGTGATGAGGATGTCTTCGCGGCCGTCGCCGTCGACATCCCCGGCGGTGGTGGCGGCGCCCAGGCCCACGCGGCTGTTGGCCATCTCGCCGGTGAACACGACCGGTGCGGTGGAGAGGTTCTCCTCGCGGTTCCAGCGGCCTTCGACCAGGTACACCTTGCCGGCCATGTCGCCGGGGCTCACGCTCGCGGAGGGGCTGGCCACCAGCATGTCGACCACGCCGTCGCCGCTGATGTCGCCGGGGCTGCCGAGGCGCCAGCCGGTGAGGTCGGCGGTCTCGGGGGCGGCGAACCAGGCTTCGGCGGTGGTGACCGAGGCGTCGCCGGTCATGGGGCCGGTGAACACGTACACGGCCCAGTCGGCTTCTTCGCCGGTGGCGTTCTGCGGGGCGAAGGGAGCGCCCACCGCGAAGTCGCCGTAGCCGTCGCCGTCCATGTCGCCGAGGGAGGTCATGCCGATGCCCAGGCCGTCGTCGGCGACTGCGGCGTGCAGGGTGGCGTTGGCAGCGCCTGCATTGACCAGGCCGGAGGTGGGGGAGTGGAAGAGGTGGACCGCTGCCCGGTTGCCGCTCGTGCTGCCTCGGCGGCTGATGAGGAGGTCCGGGACACCATCGCCGTTGACGTCGCCGCCGCCCGCGACGTTGGCCCCGAAGAGGTCGCCGCTGTTGGCGCCCTGGAAGATGGTGTCGGCCACATCGGTGACGACCTGTTCGCCTTCCATCCGGCAGCCGGTGGACAGGCCGTCGCAGTTGTTGTCGATGCCGTCGCCGCAGACCTCGGTGGCGTCGGGGTTGACGTCGGGGTCGTTGTCGTCGCAGTCCTCGCCCACTTCGAAGCCGTCTCCGTCGGCGTCGAGGACACTCGACCCACCGGAGTCACCCGAGTCGCCCGAGTCTTCGCCGGTGTCGTCCGGTCCCCCGGTGTCGTTGGTGTCGGTGTCGACGACGTCGGTGTCTTCGCGCGCTTCGTCGTCGTCGATGCCCGAGTCGCCCTTGCCCGCGTAGATGATGCAGGCTTGCGCGAGGAGCAACGGAGCGAGCATCGCGAGGGAGGACCGTGTCTTCATCTTCAACTCCGAAGGTGGGCCGTTCAGTGAGCCGCCGGGGAACGTTCTCTACCGTGGTCGCGATCGTAGCCCCGGGAAGGTGCATTCGGGCAACGAAGTGTGACGGTGGCGTGATGCGGTCAACGGGAGGGTCCAACACCGCGCACGCGGCAATGTGCACCTCGACCTCGAAAAAGCCGGCGCCTACAGCTCGTGGTCCATCATCTCGAGCAGTCCGTCGGGGTTGTCTACATGCACCCAGTGGTCGGAGTCTTCGAGGAGGTGCAGCCGACCGGGGGCGCCCGCGGGCAGGGCGTCGAACCAGTCGAGGATGTGCGCGGGCCAGCGATCCGAGCGGGCGGCGCGGACCACGTGCACGGCGAGGTCGGGGACGGGCGTGGTGAGGACGTCGCGGAGGTCGGTGCGGTAGTAGTCGGCGATCATGTCGACCACGGCGTCGAGCTGGAAGCGCCACACCCAGCTGCCGGAGGGGGCTTTGCGCAGGTTGGTGGTCATCCAGCGGGCGAGCGTGCGGGAGAAGCCGCGGCCCGTGAGGGCGGGGATGACGTCTTGGCGGTGGGAGAAGCCTCGGGGCAGCTCGGACAGTGCGGCGATGACCTGGTTGACGTCGCTCTGGGCGACCTCCCGGGCGGGGATGGCCTCGGGGCGGCTGTCGAGGACCCACACCTGCTCGAGGCCGTCTGGGAGGTCTCGGGCACGGCGCAGCACCACCTTTCCGCCGAAGGAGTGGCCGATGAGCACGGTGGGGGCGATGTCGAGGTGGGTGGACAGGGCGCCGAGATCGGCGGCACACGCGGCGAGGGTGTGGGGGCCGTCGACGGGTCCGCTGTCGCCGTGGTTGCGCAGGTCGAGGCTGATGACGCCGAGGTCGGGCACGCGCTGCACCAGGCGCCTGGCATAGCTGCGCCAGTTGCGGCGGGAGCCCAGGATGCCGTGGCACAGGAAGGCCCAGCGCTCCGGCTCGGTGTTGTCGGCCACGAAGCGGTCGTGTGGGGGGATGAAGGTCATCGCTTGGCATCTCCGCCGCGCACCAGCCCGAGGCGCACACGACCGCGGCGCTTGACGCCCTGGTGGTCGAGGAAGCTGTGGAGGTCGTCGCGGCTGAGGCCGACTGCGATGGAGCGAGCGAGGGCGCTGGCCACCCGGACGTGGCGGGCGCGTGCGGCGTCGTCGGGTTGGAGGCGGGACAGCACCTGGCGGGCCCGGATGGCGTAGTAGCGGAAGCCACAGGCATCGGCGATGCGCAGGCCGTTTTCGGCGGCTTCGAGGGCCTTGCGGGACTCGCCGAGGGCTTCGTAGGCGCGGGCGAGGTTGATCTGGAGGCGGCACTTCTGCTGGGGCCACTGGCGGCTGGGGGCCTTGAGGGCGTCGACCAGGGCGTCTTGGGCACCGTTGAGGTCGCCGCTCTGCGCCAGGAACCGGGCGCGCCACACGTGCAGGATGGGCTGGAACCCCTCGGCGTCGGCGACCTCGACCATGGCCAGCGCTTCGTCGAGCATGGGCACCATCTCGGCGCCATCGCCGCGGACCAGCCGGGTGCGCAGGAGCACGATGAGGGTGGACAGGATGTCTTCGGCGCTGCCGATCTCGCGGCAGATGCGCAGGGCTTCTTCGGCATTGTCGACGGCATCGACCAGGCGGCCGATGTCGGTGAGCACCAGCGCGCGGTACCGGAGCCCGAGGGCGATGCCGTAGCGGTGGTCGACCTCGCGGGCGTGTGCCACGGTGCGGTCGGCGAGGTCGAGGCCCTTTCGGAGGTTGCCCGTGAGGTGGTAGACCTCGATGAGGTTGATGCGGGCGACCGTGAGGCGGTCCATCATGCCGTGCTTTTCGCAGACGGCCATGGACTGCTCGAAGAACCGACGGGCTTCGGTGCTCTGGCCCTTGCACAGGCTGATGAGGCCCAGGCCGTTGGTGCCGAGCGCCAGGCTGCGTTCGTCCTGGTAGGCCTCGGACGACGCGAGGGCCTGGGTGAAGTAGTCGCGGGCGGCGTCGAGGTCGGCGCGGCTCCACTGGACGGCCCCGTATTCGTAGAGCGGCACGATCTGGAGGCGCTTGTCGCCCAGCACTTCGGCGAGCTGCAGCGCCCGGCGGAGGTGGGTCTGGGCGTCGTCGAACTGGAGGTGGCGGCGGGCCTGGACGGCGAGCTCGGTGGCGGTCTTGGTCTGCAGGCGGAGGTCGCCGAGGTCGCGGGCCACTTCGTCGGCGTCGGCGACGGCAGCACGGGCGGCGGTCCAGTCTCCGAGGTGGGAGAGGGCCTTGGCGCGCTCGAGCTGGAGCTCGGTGCGTCGCTTGTCGGCGTCGTCGAGCGTGAAGAAGGCGCGGGCGTCGGGCTCCATCTCGAGGGCGCGGTCGAGCAACACGAGCCCTTCCGACACGAAGGTGCGCGTGATGAGCTTCTGGGCGGCCTGCACGAGGTAGGGCATAGCCTTGGCGGGCACGCGCCCTTCTTCGAAGTGGTGGGCGAGGGTCTCGACGACGGCTTCGCTGTTGCGCTTGTAGCGGAGCTCGATGGCTTCGCCGAGGCGGTGGTGGAGCTGGGCGATGCGGTCGGCGTCGGTCTGTTCGAGGACCACGTCGCGGATGCGGTTGCGCACCAGCGAGATGCGCTCGACACCGTCGACGCTGCGTTCGCTGGCGAGCCGGGCCCGGAGGAGGTCGTCGACGGCGGCCAGGACTCGGGCCTCGGTGAGCCCACAGGCGGACTGGAGCATCTCGACGTCGAGGTCGGAGCGGCTGACGGCGAGGGCGGAGGCCACGACGTGGGTCTGGGTGGACAGCGGCGCGAGGCGCTCCCGGAGGGCATCGCGGAGCGACCGGGGCACGGGAAGGGTGCCGTGGCGGACCTCTTGGAGGGTCATCTTCAGTCGGCCGCGGCCACCTCGGGTGCGGGCGGACTGGATGTGGTCGGCTTCGACCAGGGCACGCACCATCTCGGCGATGATGAACGGGCTGCCGTTGCCCTCTTGGTGGATGCGCAAGGCGAGGGGACGGACGAGCGGGCTGTCGGCGACGACGGACAGCAGCAGCTCTTCGATGGCCGCGACAGACACGGGCTCGAGCTGGATGCGCTCTGCGGGACGTCCGCCGGTGCGCTCGCCGGTGAGGATGCCGGCGAGGGGGTCGTTGGGGTCGTCGGTGGCGCGTCGGGTGACCACGAAGGCGAGGGGACGGGTGCCGCCCGCGACCAGGTTCCGGATGAGGTACTCGGCGAGCTCGATGGAGCCCCGCTGGGCGCGCTGCAGCTCGTGGAGCACGATGACGCGGGGCGGTCCGTTGGAGAGCAGCTCGGCGAAGGCCTTCATGACGGCGTAGCGCTCGACCCGCTTGCCGGCGTGTGCGCGGTCGTCGCCGAAGGTGGCGGCGAGGGCGGGATGGCCCGCGGCGCCGTCGGCCAGGAGGGCTTCGTAGAGGGGGCGGAAGGTTTCGTAGGCGCGCTGGTCGTCGCCCAGGGCGCGGGAGCGAGTGACCACCAGGCCGTGGCGCCGGGCCAGGAGGTCGACTTCGGCGGCGAGACGGTTGCGGCCCATGCCGTCGCCGCCTTCGATCACGATGACCGCGCCCTTCGGAGCATCGGCGCCGGTGTCGTCGGGCTGCCGGAGCATGGGGTGGAGGATGGACCGGATGCGGGCCATCTCGGCAGCCCGGCCCACGAGCGTGGGGGACCAGCCGACCTGGCCAGGGCTGGGGCCCGGAGGCACCGACGCGTGCAGCACGTGGAGGAGGTGCGTGGCGCTGGAGAAGCGGTCGGCGGGGCGCTTGGCGAGGAGGCGCACGCACACGCGGTCGGCGAGCTCGGGGATGGTGGGGACCAGCTCGCGGGGCGGTCGGACCTCGCGGTTGAGGTGCTTGTCCATGTACCCGGCCAGCGTGCGGGCGTTGAAGGGCCGGCGCCCGGTGAGCATCAGGTAGAAGACGGCGCCCATGGAGTAGAGGTCGGCGCGGGCGTCGATGGGCCCGCCCTGGATCTGTTCCGGTGCGATGTACGCGACCGTGCCGATGACCTCGCCGACGGTGGTGAGGTCGTCGCCGGGTTCCTTCACCACCCCGAAGTCCATGAGCTTCACGCCGCCGTCGGGGAGCAGCATGACGTTGGACGGGGTGACGTCGCGGTGGACCAGGCCGCGCTCGTGGATGTGTTCGAGCGCCCGGGCCATGGCGATGAGCACCTTGCGGGCCCGGCGGAAGCGCTCGGAGGGCGGGAGGCGCTGCCAGTCCTGCACCACCTCGGAGACCTCTTGGCCGTCGAGCAGCTCCATCACGAAGTAGGGCTGCCCCAGGTGGACGCCCACCTCGTAGACCTTCACCACATTGTCGTGGTCGAGGCGCGACAAGGCCCGGTGCTCGCGGATGAGGCGGCGCGCGAGCGCTTCGCTGCCCTTGCCGGGAATCAGCAGCTTGGCGGCGCGGCGCTCGCCGGTGGCGATGTGTTCGACCTCGAGCACCACGGCCATGCCGCCGCGGCCGCGTTCGCCGACGACACGGTAGCTGCCGATGAGGTCGCCGGGCTCTGGATGGACGGCGTGCGTCATGAGCGAGTCCAAGCCGCCTCGGGGGGAATGGCGGCGGGTCGGGATCGGTCGGTGGGAGTGGAGCAGCCCACGAAATGTCCGTTTTGTGACGGCTCGGTCGACCACGCGAGCAGCCCGGAATAGGGGGCGTCACTCTATCGCACTCCAGGTCGGGGCCGATAGCCGTTGGGGGCCAGGGGTCCCGCACCGGTGCTCGAGCAACGACCTCCCCGACGGCTTCTCCCCGTCACGACATTCTTCAGACGCCGGTGCCACCAATGAACCTGGAAGCAACCGCGCGGACCGACCCCGGTCCAGTTCGCGAAAACAACGAAGACAACTTCCTCGTCGACTTGGACGCCGGTCTGTTCGTGGTCGCGGATGGCATGGGCGGCCACGCTGCTGGCGAGGTGGCCAGCGCCATCGCCGTCGAGGCTGTTGGTGAGGTCCTCCTCCAAGAGGTCGACCCCGACGAAACCCGCGTGTCGGTCGACGTCACCCACGGCGATGCCCGCATCCGCGAGCGCCTCCGCTACACGATGAACCAGGCCAGCCTGCGCATCCGCAAGGAAGCGATGGCCGATCCGTCGCAGATGGGCATGGGCACCACGCTGGTGGCGCTGCTCATCGAAGATGGGATGGCGCACCTCGGCCACGTCGGCGACAGCCGCGCGTACCGCCTGCGCGAAGGCCAGCTCACCCTGCTCACGAAAGACCACACCGTGGTCCAGCAGGAAGTCGACGCCGGCCGGCTCACCCCCGAGCTCGCACGCATCGTGCCCCACAAGAACATCCTCACCCAGTCGGTGGGCTACCACGGCCCCGTCGAGCCCGACACGATGTCCGAGCCGGTCCAGCCGGGCGACATCTACATGCTGTGCTCCGACGGCCTCACCGATCCGCTCGACGACGAGCAGCTCGCCGGCATCATGCGCGGCGTGCCGGTCGACGACCTCGCCGAGCTCCTGGTGCTCAAGGCACTCGAGCACGGCACCGAAGACAACGTCACCGTGGTGGTGGTGGGTGTGAACGAAGGCTGAGGGCCGTCGGTTCCTACCGAAGCCGCTCTGACAGACGCCATCGGTCGGTGTGCAGATCTTGCACCCGGGGATGGCCGTCTTCGCTCTGGATGGTCCAGGTGACGGCCTGTGGCGTCCCGAAGTTCGAGAAGCGGGCCACGAGCGCGGTGGGGCTGGCCTTCTCGATGAGCACAGCGTCGATCTGGTAGTCCTGCGCATCGATGAGGGGGTCGAAGCCCGGGAAGGGGGTGCCGCTGGCGTCTGCCTTCGCCTGTGCGGCGACGATGGCCGCACGGGTGTGGGTGGACCAGCATGTGGCTTGCACGAGCGGGACCGGCAGTTGGTCGGCGAGGTACGGCGCGTAGGCAGCGCGGACCATCGCGACCGGGTCGTCGGGGCAGGCGGGGGGACGGTCTGGAGCCCCGCCGGTGGACGAGGGGCCCGACCGGGTGGGAGCGACCTCGCTGGGCAGGGAGGGCATGGTGGGGACATCGAGCCCACCACACCCGGCCAGCAGGAGGAGCGCTCCCCAGCCCCTCATTCGTCGTCCGGACCTTCGGCACCCACCACCGCGCCCACGTCGTCGGCGAGCTGGCGGGTCTGGCCTCGAAGCAGCTTCACGAGTCCGCGGGTGTGCTCGGAGCGGCCCCAGTAGTCGGCTTTGTCGTCGCCGGGCTTCTGGAGGACTTCGAGGGTCTGGGAGTTGCCCTTGTCGTCGGTGAAGGTGAGGCTGAACAGCAGCTCGATGCCGTCGGTGTCGTCGTCTTCGCTGGCATACGAGGTGGACTTCAGGCGGAAGGCCTTGTCCATCCAGGTCTTCAGCTGGGGGTCGGCCTCTTCCGGCGCATCCTGACGCACCCAGGTGGCGCGCTCGGGGTCCTCGGCGTTCTTCTGGAGGATGTCGATGCTGCCCGCGGGGCTGCCGATGGTGACGGAGCCAATCCGCTTGGTCTCGAACGACCACAGGGTGCGGTCGGGGAGGCGGGTGCGGGCGTACCGGAGCGGACGCAGCACTTCATCGTCGACCAGGTACACGTCGCCCGACTCGGGGTCGCGGACGTAGCGGTCGCGGGTGCCGTAGACCTCGCCGCCCACATCGAGGCGGATGGTCTTGCCCTTGCGTTCGAGCACCAGGGCGTCTTGGGGGTCGTTGAGGCCGGTGGTCTCGAGCTTTTCGTCCGAGATGTCGTCGAGCTTGCGCAGTGCGAGCAGCGGGGCGAGGCTCTGGAAGAGGTCGTCGCCCGCTTTGCACAGACCAACCATTCCAGGCTGCCGGTTTATCAAGACAATCTCGATAATGTGGTCGGGATGTTTCATATCAAGGACCTGATCAATTTCTGGGGACAACCGACCAAAACCAACTGGCAGAATTTCCGACGGGAAATCCTCTTCGTCCCGCCCTCCATGACGGTGCAGGATCTGTTGCTGAAAATGCGCGCAACCCATATCCATATGGCTAATGTGGTAGACGAATATGGCGGCATTGACGGCCTGGTGACAATTGAGGATCTGGTGGAGGAAATTGTCGGCGATATTGAAGATGAGCATGATGAACAGGAAGGGCCGCTGATCTTTGTTTCCGGTAATGGAACACTGGAGGCAGATGCCCGTGCTTCAATTGAGGAACTGGAAAATCTGCTGGAAGTCGACCTGTTGCCGGAAGATGAAGATGAGGATGTAGACTCTGTCGGCGGCCTTGTTTTCCAGCTCGCCGGTCATATCCCCACCCGGGGTGAGATCATTCCTCATGCCAGTGGCCTGGACTTTGAAATCGTTGACGCCGATGCGCGGAAGGTTAAACGGATCCGGGTGCGCAGATCGCCGGATACCCTGCTGGAAGACGAATGAGCGGCGTGGTTCTGCGCCTGTCAGCTTTAGGCTTCTGGAAAATTGCCGGACTCTCCTTTGTTCTGGGCTCCTTCTGGCAACAACTTTCGCACCGCTTCATCTGATTTTTTTTCTGCCGGTCTGTTTTTCCGGTCTCCTGATATTGCTGAATACGGCGCGAACCCGATGGCAGGCCTTTTTCATCGGCTGGTGGTTCGGGTGGGGGCAGTTTATGGCCGGGCTATACTGGATAGGGGTCGCTTTTACCATTGACGCCCAGGCCCATGCAGCCCTGCTCCCCCTCCCGGTCATGGGATTACCTGCCTTTCTTGCCCTATATTGCGGCCTTGCAACGCTGGCGACCTATCTCCTTAAGG
>ENA-OWNT01000958-OWNT01000958.1-seawater-metagenome-genome-assembly--contig:-NODE-958-length-45367-cov-9.361559_pt1 | contig 45367 bp, 37 predicted proteins | sample MGYA00238136_ERZ651165 | MGnify/ENA primary metagenome ERZ651165 (study PRJEB26861, sample SAMN08777766) | seawater metagenome | isolation source: coastal seawater | place: USA: Florida | collected... | reverse complement strand
TAAGCGTTGAAACGAAGGCTGGCCCGATAAATCAAATTCTGATTAACCTTATTATGAATTCGGTTATTCACGGTTTTGAAAACATCGAAGAAGGCACTATAGGAATTAGTGCTGAGTTGGTGAGTAGTAATAAACTGAAGCTCGTTTATACCGACAACGGAAAAGGCATTTCCCCGGAGATCCGCAAACGTATCTTTGACCCCTTTGTGACAACAAAGCGCGGCCAAGGCGGTTCAGGTTTGGGAATGCATCTAGTGTATAACTTAGTGACACAAGCACTCAATGGTTCTATCTCGATTACCAGTGAGGAAGGCAAAGGCGTAGAATTTAGTATTCTTTTCCCTGTAGCCAATGCTAAAACGTCTAATTAGTTGTATATAGTATGAACTTTTCTTGAATTTTGTTGGCTAACCCCAATACCTTAACAGTAAGAATATTCACAAGTTACTTGCAATCAAGTACATGAATATTAGAATTTAACCAGTTAGTTGCTTAAATCGTATTTTAGAAAGAGTGTAGAACACCATGCAGACGCCAAATGTGTTAATTGTTGAAGATGAAGTGGTAACACGTACCACGCTTAAAAGTTTATTTGAGGCGGAAGGGTACAATGTATTTGAAGCCGAAAACGGTGATCAAATGCATGACTTCTTCGAGAATCACGCAATTAACTTGGTGATCATGGATATTAACCTACCTGGTAAGAACGGACTTATATTAGCGCGCGAAGTTCGCGATCGCAAAAACGTAGGTCTAATCTTCCTAACAGGCCGTGACAACGACGTAGACCGTATTCTAGGTCTTGAAATTGGTGCCGACGACTATTTAACGAAGCCGTTTAACCCACGTGAACTTACGATCCGCGCTCGCAACTTACTGTCTCGTACTACTAACTCTTCAGAAGATGATGATTTACCAAGCCGTGTAAGCTTTAACGGTTGGACGCTAGACGGCGACAGTCGCTCTTTAATTTCACCTAACGGTAAAGAGTTCCGTCTACCGCGCAGTGAGTTCCGTGCATTACACCTATTCCTTAGCAACCCAGGTAAAATTCTTACCCGCGAGCAGCTTATTATGGAAATGACAGGCCGTGAACTTCGTCCTAATGACCGTACTGTTGACGTTACTATTCGTCGTATTCGTAAGCACTTCGAATCAGATCCGACAGATGAAGAATTGATTGTAACTATCCACGGCGAAGGCTACCGTTTCTGTGGTCAGGTTGACGGCTAACACTAGAGTTAGCCCTAACGGTTGAATCAACTTCTAAGTTGAAACAACAAACCTAATAAAAAAAAGCCGCTGTTACTATGGAGTAACGGCGGCTTTTTTATGCGTTCTTTTTCACGCGTTCTTCTTTACACTTTAGGGTGCGTTAAACACAACATTGTAGCTGTATTCCTTCTGTTCAAGTAAAAACGCTTTGTGAGTACTTGGGCTCCAAGAGTCATCACCGCCCACACCCATATGAGCATGGTCGATATACACAAATACGCAGTCTTGCGCAGTTAAATCGCAAGTATGCTTTGCACTGTCTAATTGGGCTTGCCCATATTCACTTACGCTGAAGTGAAACGTGCCAGAAACTGTTAAGTTACCCACGTTCAGCCACTGATTATTACAGCGCAACCCGTTATCGGTTGGGAAAATATAGCGCGTTTGCATATCGCGTAACGGTAATGCGTAGTGACCGAAGCGAGTGGCAGCAAGTCTGTCAGGATAATTCTCATGTGGCCCTAGCCCTTTCCAACTTACACTCATTTCACCAAGTGCGCGTTCTCTCGCTGAAGGCACTGCGGTTTGCAGTCCAATTCGTGGCATTGGTGGCAGGCTATCATCAAGTAACACCGATACGCTTACGCTCAATTGCCCCAGAGTATTAACTACATAGCACCACTTAGTTGCAGCAACACGCTTATTGGCATGTTCATAATCAAATAACGCTGTTATACGTACATCGTGCGTGCCTTGCTGAACATCAATACTTGTGCAAGTTCGCTGCCATTGCCCTACCCCTGCACGGCGCCATCTTGATTCCCATGCGTTCGGATCAGGGTTATCTACTTCGCTTACCCCTATGTCGTTGTCTAGCGGTGCTCTAAAGAAACTATCTTCTAGAGGCGCAGTCAACACATCGCTATCAGCATGTACCCACGACGTTAGTAATCCCGTTTCGCTATTGAAGCTAAAGGTATTGTCTGCTGCTCTGATGTGCAACATTACAGCGTCGGTGGTCAATTCAATGCTATCATTACTGGCTTGTGCAACAGCAATGCTAGTAAACCCTCCAATGCCTGCTGTGTTTATTAATGGCAGTTGTGCCGTATCCAAAACGTGTCCTGCCTTTGCCCACGACATGTCTTTTACAAGTTCAACATCAATATTTAAGTGATACACACAGCCAGGCTTATAGGCAAATGATGGGGCTATTGATAGCTGCTGACTACCTTGCGGCGGTACATTTAGTACTGCTTCTCCACTATCTATAGCAACGCCATCTTCCAACACCTGCCATTTCAAACGTTCGTTGTCGGTAGCTCTGAACAAATAGTCGCTGGTTACTGTTAAAAGCAACGCATTGTCTTGTGCCTGCAATGAGAAGCTTAAGTGCTGTTGGCAGTATTTTGCTTCAAATAAATGCGGATGTGGTGTTCTGTCGGGAAACAGCAGACCATTAATACAAAACTGTCTGTCGTTTTCGGTATCGCCAAAGTCACCACCATATGCCCAATAGGCTTCACCGCTGTCGGTATGTTTGGTTAACCCCTGGTCTACCCAATCCCAAATAAACCCACCTTGAAGACGAGGATAGGCTTTAAATGCGTTCCAGTATTCGTCAAAGCTGCCAAGGCTATTACCCATAGCATGGGCGTATTCGCACAAAATAACGGGGCGATTTTCACCAGGCATAGACAGCCACTTTTTAATGGCCCACTTTGGCACTGCGTCATCTTCAATATCGGTGTCTACACGAGCGTACATGGGTGCAATAATGTCAGTTGCGGTGGTGTCTGCGCCGCCTCCTTCGTACTGCACAGGCCGTGAAGGGTCAAACGCCTTGGCCCAACCGTACATGGCATTATGTGTTGGCCCGTGACCACACTCGTTGCCCAAAGACCAAATAATAATACAAGGATGATTTTTGTCTCGCTCTACCATTTGCGTAAAGCGCGCCATGTAAGCTCCCGCCCACAAAGGGTCTCGGGAAAGACGCCCCATTGGAAACATGCCGTGGGTCTCGATGTTCGCCTCATCGACTACGTACAAACCGTATTCATCACACAGCTCATACCACCTTGGATGATTCGGGTAATGTGCTGTTCTTACTGCATTAAAATTGTTTTGCTTTAACAACTTTATGTCTTCTAGCATGTCATCTTCGTTTATGGCGTGGCCTTTGGTTTGATGATGCTCGTGACGATTAACACCTCGAATAAGTACTGCCTTGCCATTTACCAACAGCTGCCCATCTTTCATTTCAACGGTTCTGAAGCCCACGTTGTATGCTTCAACGTCAATCACGTTTTCGTTTTCATCAAGCAGTGATACCACAATGCGATACAAGTTCGGTGTTTCTGCAGTCCAATGCTTGGGCGCTTTCACTGTCAACTGTTGAAATATCACATCATCCCAACCGCCTTTTTCGTCTATGCGCCTATTGTTGGTACTCGCGATGTTCTGCTCTGTTACTGCTTTACTGCCATCGAATAGTTGCACGGCAACGTTATAGGTAGAAGGGGCTTGAATAGCCGTTCGCACACTTATTTCACCATCTCTGTAGCAGGCATCAAGAGAGGGCGTTACAAACACGTCTTGAATGTGGTGTACAGGTTTTGAAACCAAATTAACATCACGAAAAATACCGCTTAGCCACCACATATCCTGATCTTCAAGGTAACTGCCGTCAGACCAGCGTATCACCATAACTGCCAGTCTATTTTCGCCTTCACGTAACAGAGGCGACAAGTCAAATTCAGCGGGTAGTCGGCTGTCTTGCGAATAACCTACATATTCGCCGTTGCACCACAGGTGAAAGGCACTGTTTACCCCTTCAAATACAATATGATTTTGCTTCGCTAGCTGCGTTTTACTAACAATAAATGTTGTTCTGTAACAGCCCGTGGGGTTTTGTGCTGGCACTATTGGCGGGTTTACCGCAAATGGGTATTTCACGTTACAGTAAATGGGTTTATCGAAACCGTTTAACTGCCAGTTCGACGGCACAGGAATGCTAGTCCAGTGTGTTGCCTCTTCACTCTCAAGTGTTTCAGCAATAAAGTCTTCCGACACCTTTTCTGGTGCATCGTATAACCTGAAATCCCATAAGCCATTTAAACAGGCCTTTTGTGCATTTGTGTTATGAATTGCGTCTTGGAGCGATGTGAACCCGTGAAGCGGGCTATGCGCGTTAACTCTATTGCGCTGATACACCACTGGGTTTTGCCAATCATTTTGAGCAACAACGCTTGCCACGGTTTTCATAGTTTATCCTTTGCTTTTCACATCAACAGGAGCCCTTAACACAGCAACGTGTGTTGTGCCTGTTCGTTTTATTTTGCTTAGGTGAAATATAGCCAAAATAGTCCTATTACTTTATGCTCTAAACTTTCAATAGTTTATCCAAAACTCTCTTTTTATCATGAAGCCCAATTTTCAAGACATTGTAAACATAGGCCCACAATGCTTTGAACGCTTTATTGATAGCACGAATACGCCAGAAATCAGTATTTACGATATTGAGCTTGCCGGTTGCTCAAATTTATCAGGCGACTATGTTGTGGGGCGCGTAACGCCGCCAAACCATACGCTGTTTTATTCTTTAAAAGGCGCTGGGCATTTTCGAACGCCCTCAGCAGAATTCAGTCTTACTCAAGGGCAACTTATATTATTGCCTGCACAGCAGAGTTTTGAAGTAAGCATTGCCTGCGAACAGTGGGATATTATTTGGTTAAACTTGGCTAATACTGAAAGGTGGCAGGCACTGCCAAAAGCAAAAGCACTAGTGATAGAGCACTTAACGCTTGAAGGTTTACACCACGCTATGGAGCTTTTGTATTTAGAAAGCCGTGCTGAAAACCGACAACACGCCATGCACATTGTAATGCACTATCTTGAACAGGTGGTAAAAACGCAAATTACCAATGATGCCAACACACCCCATGCCAAAACGCGGCATGAGTCACGGCTACACGCCTTATTTTCTAATGTAGACAAACAGCTTCAATTTAACTGGAATATGCAAAATTTAAGTGAGCGCGCACACTATTCAGCTGCGCATTTACATAGGCTTTGTTTAAGTACTTTTGGCAGAAGCCCAATGCAGCACGTTATTCACTTGCGTATGCAGCGTGCTAAAAACCTGTTGTCTAGCACTCAGTGGCCTATTTCGTACATTGCGAATTATGTAGGTTATACAAGCGTTTTTACGTTTTCGAAGCGCTTTAAAAAGTCGGTAGGTGTATCGCCTAGCGAGTACCGAATAAAGAGTACTCGCTAAACAATAGCAGAAACAACAAAAGAAAATAGACGGTAATTAGCTGCCTGCAATTTTCATCTGATTGATAAGTACGGAACCCGTCTGTACGCTACCACGCACGTCTTTTTCGGCGCCAATAGCAACAATAGAACTGAACATATCGCGCAGGTTGCCCGCAATCGTCACTTCGTGTACGGGGTACTGAATTATGCCATTTTCAACCCAGAAACCAGCGGCGCCACGAGAGTAGTCACCAGTAACGCCGTTAACGCCCTGCCCCATTAGCTCGGTAACTAATAAGCCTGTACCCATTTCTTTCAATAGTTCAGCATCGCTGTGACCTGTGTCACCTACCAGCCAATTGTGAATACCACCTGCATGGCCATTAGATTTCGTATTTAGCTTACGCGATGAGTAGGTTGTATACAGATAGGTAGCTAAGCGTCCAGCTTCCACAATGGTCATATCTGAGCAGGCTACACCTTCATTGTCGAAACTTGAGCTCGCTAAACCACTTTTAATAAACGGGCGCTCTTCAATATTTAACCATTCAGGGAAGATTTGCTTCCCAAGACTATCTAGTAAAAAGCTTGAGCGACGATACAGGCTACCACCACTTATCGCACCAACGTAGTGCCCAAACAAGCTAGACGCTACATCACGATGCAAAATAACAGGTACGTTTGCGGTGTTAATTTTCCTAGCACCCAAACGCTCAACAGTTGCTTTTGCTGCTTCTTCACCTACTGCAGCTGCAGATTTTAAAAGTGGCGCTTGGCGATTTACGGTGTACGCATAGTCGCGCTGCATGTCTTCGCCTTCTGCACCTATTACCATGCAGCTAAGCGAATATCGACTGCTAGGATAGCCTGCGTTAATACCATGCGTATTGCCGTAAACGCGCATACCTAGGTTTGCGTTGTACGACGCACCGTCTGAGTTAGTGATGCGTTTATCGTAATTCATTGCAGCCGTTTCTGCTTCAATGGCCGTTGTAATGGCTTTTTCGGTATCCAGCTCTTGAGGGTGATAAAGGTCTAAATCGGGAAATTCGGTGGCAATAAGCTCTGCATCTGCCAAACCTGTGCAAGGATCTTCACTGGTATAACGCGCAATATCTACGGCTTTTTCAACGGCCAGCGTGAGCGCTTCTTTGCTCAAATCGGCGGTAGACGCACTGCCCTTCCGCTTGCCTACGTAAACGCTAATTCCTAGGCCGCCATCGTTGGTAAACTCAACGTTTTCAACTTCTTGCATACGTGAAGAAACGGCAATGCCCTGTACTTTTGACATGCTAGCTTCGGCTTGTGTTGCACCTTTTGACAGGGCTAATTTCAGTACATCATCTACGACATTTTGGATGTCGGCTAACTGCTGCTCAATTTGCATAGTAAGTTTCGCTGTCTTAATTCGACTGTGATAGTTACAATTTAGCTAAAGTGTAACACTAATGAGTTTGAAATGAGTGATCAGAAACACAATTCTCCTGAAGATCCTTACTTCGAAGATGCGCAAGCAGATGAGTTCGAAGAGGAAGAGTTAGTCAGTAAGACTGAGCTTAAACGCCAAGCTAAAGAGCTTCATAAATTAGGTGAAACCTTGGTAAACCTGACAGACGCTCACATTGCTACCATTCCCATGGATGAAGAGCTAGCCGATGCTGTAGCAATAGCGCGAAAGGTAAACAAGAAAAAGGACGGCTATCGTCGTCAATTACAGTTTATTGGTAAAGTTTTACGTCAGCGTGATGTGGCTCCTATTGAAGAGGCGCTTGCTAAAATTACCCACCAGCACCAAGCGGCTAATGCAGCGTTTCATGCGTTAGAGAAAGCCCGTGAAGCGGTTATTGAGCAAGGCGATCCAGCTATTCAAAAACTTATTGAAAAACATCCTGAGCTTGACCGCCAGAAGCTTCGCCAATTTCATCGCCAAATTAAAAAAGAGCGCGAAAAAAATGCGCCACCTAAAGCGTTTAGAGAGCTTTTCCAATATTTGAAAGACGTTATTCACGAAGAATAAAAATAATCTATATCGTGATCTGAACGCCTAGGAACGGGTCGAAGGCTCACCCAATAAAAGAGGGGTAGTATGAAAATTTTTTCTAACCCTAATGCAACGTTGAAAAGTAAGTATGGTCAGTACCAGATTGCCGTTTTGGGCAATGTAGTTGGTGTGTCGGCTGAAGGTATAGCCGATGGCGCAGCCATTGAGCGTTACGCTCGAGATATGATGGACGTGGTTAATAGCTTTGCGGGTAACCACTGGGCATTCTTAGGCTTTCTTCACGGCTCGGCCCTTCTGACTAAAGCGGGTGAAAAAGAACTCCAACACTCTATCGAGTGGCGCGCCAAACGCGGAATGGCACTTGGAGCTCTAGTCATAGGCGAGACTACAGTGCAGCCATTGGTGAAATCTCAGTTTCAGAGAATATACGACAAAGCAGGTTTAGAACTTGGTGTATTTACGGACGAACAAGACGCCATGCAATGGCTTGAGGGCAAAGGATTTAAGGGCTAGCGATTTTGCAGGTTTATAACAAAAAAGGTTGGGCATTTGCACCAACCTTTTTTATTTATCAGCAGTCTAAACCGCATTATAACGAGCTCAACTTGACTAGGCCGTACCGCCTACCGTTAACTCGTCTATTTTAAGGGTTGGCTGCCCAACACCTACTGGTACACTTTGACCATCTTTTCCGCACACACCAACGCCTTTATCTAGCGCGGTGTCGTTACCAATCATAGATATTTTCTGCATGACTTCAGGGCCATTACCAATAAGGGTTGCTCCTTTTACAGGCGCGGTGATTTTACCATTCTCGATAAGGTACGCTTCGGCGCTAGAGAATACGAACTTACCTGACGTAATATCTACCTGACCACCTGCAAAATTCGGCGCGTAAATACCTTTGTCGATAGATGCGATAATTTCTTGTGGGTCGTGCTGCCCTTCAAGCATGTAGGTATTTGTCATACGCGGCATTGGCAAATGCGCATAAGACTCGCGACGACCGTTACCCGTTGGCGCAACGCCCATCAGTTTGGCGTTGTGTTTGTCTTGCATGTAGCCTTTTAGAATACCGTCTTCAATAAGCACATTGTGCGCAGTTGGTGTACCTTCGTCATCAACAGACAACGAGCCACGACGGTCGTTTAGCGTACCATCGTCAACCACGGTTACGCCTTTTGCCGCCACACGCTGGCCAATTCGACCGCTAAACGTTGAAGCACCTTTACGGTTAAAATCGCCTTCAAGGCCATGGCCTACCGCTTCGTGCAGTAGAACGCCTGGCCAGCCGTTACCTAACACTACAGGCATAGCACCTGCCGGAGAAGCAACCGCCTGCATGTTTACACGTGCCATGTGCAGCGCATCATCTGCTAAGGCTTCATAGTAGGGTTTACCGTCTTCGTCATTTTGGAAGAATGAATAGGCGTAACGACCACCAGCCCCTGCTGAACCGCGCTCACGTCTGTCGCCCTGTTCTAATAATACCGAGCAGTTTAAACGCACTAATGGGCGAATGTCGGTTGCTAGCGTGCCATCGCTACCTGCCACTAAAATTTCTTCATACACACCGCTAAGGCTTACCACGACCTGATTAGCCGATGGCTCTTGCTGGCGAATATACGTATCTACGGCTTTAAGCAGTGATATTTTCTCAGCGTCTTGCATAGCAAGAATAGGATTATTTTCGCTGTAACGCGCCTCAACAGGCTTTTGCCCTAATGCCGACACTTGCTGTGTGCCTCCACTTGGCGCAATGCCTCTGGCTGCTTTACACGCTTTAGTCAGTGCGTCTTCACTAATTTCGTCTGAGTAAGCAAACCCTGTTTTTTCACCGCTTATTGCACGAACACCTACGCCGCGTTCAATATTGTAGCTGCCTTCTTTGATGATACCGTCTTCAAGTACCCAGCTTTCATGCTGACTTGATTGAAAATACAAATCGGCATAGTCGGTGTCGTGGCGGTGGATAGTGGCAAGCGCCTTCTCTAGCTTGCTAATATCTAGTCCTGAGTCGGATAATAAATGACGCTCAACAGATTTAGACAAAATGACTCCTGAATCGGTTATGTTCGGCAACCGGCATATTCTGTTTAATGGTTTCTCTTTCTGCAATGGTAACACACGTTTGCACTGCCCCTAATTCATGTGCTTGTTGGGCAAGCGTTTCGCCCCAAGGCGACAATACCAAACTATGTCCGTAAGTTTCACGACCGTTCTCGTGAACACCTACCTGATTTGCCGCTACCACAAAGCACTGCTTTTCGATTGCTCGTGCCTGTAATAATGCATGCCAATGCGCTTCACCTGTACGCTGTGTAAACGCTGCTGGCAACACCAAAATGTCGATGTCGCCCATTGCAGTAAATAACCCTGGAAAGCGTATATCATAGCATACGGCTAACCCAATGTTGCCAATTGGCGTTTCCACGGTAACAACTTCATTACCGGCCAACGTTGTTGCCGACTCTTTATAGCTACCCGTTTTGTCGTTTACAGACACGTCGAACATATGAATTTTACGATAGTCAGCCAGTACATCGCCATTGGGGCCGAATAGCATACATGCCGCAGAAAACTTATCCGGGTTACTGGTAGCAATGGGGAATGTGCCCGACACGATGTAGCACTGATATTGTTTGGCTAAGCGTGCTAAATGCGACTGAATAAGGCCACTGCCTTTCGTTTCCGCTATCGCCAGCTGCCCTTTATCTTTACCACCAAAGCAAGCAAAACACTCTGGTAGTACAACTAAGCTGTTCTTTTGAATGTTATTACTGGCCATCAGTGCAGACACAGTATCGAGATTCTCTTGAACACGTGGCGTAGATGTCATTTGCAGAGCGATAAGATTAACCATCTATTATCTCCATCTTCATCATTTGCACATCGTCTTCAGTTAACGGTCTGTCTTGTGGGTTTGACGGTACAGGCGCGTTTTGCGCTGGCAAACTTATATCTTTGGCATTGCGCTCTACCTCATCAAACTTTGGCTCTCGTATTGTGCCGCTAACGCGGTAGTTAACGTTAGATATTACTTTTGCCGATGTCAGTACTTGGTCAATAGCTAACGCGGCAAGTGCTGTTGGCGGTGTTGCGAGGAAGTACACTAATACCGGCAGGTTTCCCGTTACATTGGGTGCAAACGACACATTGTAATTCAACTCGCCCGTTCCTAAGTCTGTATACCCTACAATTTCAATTTCACCGGCACCGCCATCAATTTCGGTATCATCGGTGTAGGCCTTACCATTTACTACTTTTAGCGTTCCGCCCATATCATCGTAGAAGAACCCTTTTGCGAAAACGTCTCTAAAATCTAGGCTTAGCTTTCTTACTAATGAGTTTAAGCTAAACAAGGTAAAAATACGTGAACCTTGGTCACTAAGTTCAGTTAAGTAACCGTCTGATAGTGACCACGTTACGTCACCATTTAGCTTTGCTAAACCGAAGTTAAACGGAGAATCTTGCCAGTTAATGTCAAAATTTACATCGGCACTAGAGTCTTTAATACCCGACTCAACGCCGAACTCTTTCAACATTTGCCCCACATCAGGCGACGTTAAGTTACCTTCGATGGCGCTCTCGCTGTTTCCGTTTACCAATGACCAGTAGCCGTTAGCGGTAATACTCGTCTCAGGCGAGCGCACGAGTAATTGCCTTATTTTCAATCCAGATTTTACCTTGTCAACATCCAGCGTTACCTCACCAAAATCGATACCGTGCACACTACATGTTTGACAATAAAAGTTAATTGGTGGCAATGTTCTAGGGTCTATCTGATAGGGCGATGTATCTGTGTTTGTTAACCCAGCGATATCTTGCACATTAATAGCATTATCATCTGGTTTATCTAGCGACAAGTAATCGGCATTAATCTCTATGCCCTGCGTGTCTAAATCACTGTTCACCCGAATAGTGGCTCGGGCTTGCGCCGATGCAACATCTAAAATCCAATCTTTATCGCGCTCTGCAGCACTCATCTCAACATTTTCAATGGTGTGTCCTGCAAAGCTTAAAGTGTCAGCGCGGGCAAAAATACGCGAAGGCGTGCTAAAAATACTTTTATTTTGCTGGGTATCGCTCTTGTCACTACTAATGGCAGAATTGTTAGATGATTGCTTATCAAGCGCTTTCCCTGTTACTAGCATATCAACCGTACTAAACCATTCCTGCACGTCAGCATGAGGCAGGTTTGCTGCAATACTAAACCCAGTGCCTATGTTGGTTAAATCGCTCTCACCAAGCGCTAAATGTGCCCGCGAAAATTGCATTTCCTCGTGAGGCAACACGCCGGAGAAGCGAATATCATCGCCCAGCGTTGCATATACCGAAGACGCCTTTGCATCACCTTCACTGCTAATACGAAGCGGCAAGCTTGTACCCGCAGGTGTATCGAATGGAGCAGGCAGCACGCTTTGTGTTGCCGTTAAATCGGCAGAAAGTTTTGCCCTGTAGGAAAAATTGTCTTTAGACAGTGTCATTGCCACATCGGTACGCCACGTCGTTTCACCATCGATATATTGAGTTAAGTCGGTGTTTACGTAGTTGGCCAGCGGATGCACATGCCACTTGCCATCTAATGCTACATCTAACGAATAATCTTCGTTCTGTCTGCCTCTAAACGACAGTGTAATAGGCTGCTGTAAAAACTGCGCTTGCAAAGAAGTCGCATCAATATTGCCATTCACAAATTTGATATCGCCAACCGCATCATCAAATTGCATGCGAGTACGAGAAATATAAATTGGATTTTCGTTCAAATGCGCTGTGCCAGACGCTACCACTTCTTTCCCTTTAAGCGGGATATCAAGCTTTATGTCCGCAGAAAGCGGGCCACTAACCTGCACTTCATTTTGAAGAATGTCACCCAGTGATTTTTTTATCGAAGAGTCCATCATCAACTGGGTAAGGGCTTCACCCGTGCCTGCGCCCGTTGCATATATTAGCAATCGAGAATCTGGCTTAAAATTTGGTATGGCAGCCGACATATTGCTTATTTCCATGCCGCCTAAAGTAGCAGTGGGGCTTTCCATAACCAGCGCGTTATTTACAAAGTACAGCGAGAGATCTAGCTGATTAAGCGCAGGCCAGTCGGGAGCAAATAGAAAGTCCCCCTGTTTAATGTCTACGTATGCTTGAAAAATGCCTGTGTTGTCATTAAACGGGAATTGACTTGGTTTGCCGTGCCACAAAACACGAGCTCGCTCTATTTCGCCGCTGCCATAAAAAGCGCGGGTTAAATAATTATCTGTATTCCTGCCCATTACCGCACTGGGGAATAGTTCGCTCACTTGGCTAAGTGCTAGCGGGTCGACATCGACATACAACTCCATAAAAGACGTAGACGTGTTTAGCTTAAACTGAGGCTTAAGCGTGACGCTGTCAGAGTCGAAAAGAAGCCCTTCTCCTTTAACAATCCAATGCTGCGAATTACTGTTTTCTATCTGTTTTTCTTCTGCAAAAGGGCTGTCACGGTATATAAAGAAGTTGCCTTTAAACGTGTTGATATTGATGTCTTTTTTAATGATACCGTCGGCATACAGCGTGCTATTTGAACTACTTAAGTAAACCGCGCCGTTGTTTTTATACCAGTATAAATCGGCATCTAAAGAAGAAAGACCTGGGGTATTTTTGGCTTTAGACCATTGCAAATCTACCACTTTTGCCGCCAAAAGCGGCGCGCCGCTTTTAACGCTAAGCTGCAATGTGGCTAACTCACCTTTGGGGTTTAAGGCACGAATCTCATCTTCGCTGGTATCGTCCATAAAAAGAGGAAGCAGCAGTAAGAACGGATTGATTTGGACTGGCTTAACTGTGTTAATTAGCACATCGCCATTTGCACTAACACTGCCTACTAAGTCGGTTGTAAGCGACTCGTTACTTGAATTAAGCACCAGTTGGTCGACACGCACGTTCCAGCCATCATTTGTTGGTAGCGCCTGAATACTTCCACCCGTAATGCCTGTTACGGTTTTAAGTTCGTCATTACCCCACTGCAGTAAGCTATTATTCAACTTTGCCTGTACCGAAGTAATGTTATTATTTTTGAGATTTGCCCATAATTCGAAGTTTGCTCGGCTTTGCGCAAGCGGACGTTTTGTGGCAATTAAATCACTCACCCAAGGCGATATATCTAGGTCTTCACCTTTAGCGTAAAACACACCTTCAAAGTCTTCGTACGTACCGGTTACGTCAATAATAAACGATGCTGAATTGGCAGATACATCCGCCAACTTCATCCGTCCAAGACCTTGGTGGCGATCCTCAAAGTTATTCCACGACAAACTTTCAATATCAAATGAATTCGTACCGCCTGCGCGGTTAACTGACACGCTTCCCTCTTCAAGCGAGAAGCTTTGTAGCTGTTGTAAAAACAGCTGTTCTAAGGCTTTAACAACGGGGAAATTATTCTTTTGGCCACCGGCGAGCCTATCGGCATCAATATCTAAATGAAGGCCACGTAATTCAAAGCGTGGAGATGACAGTAGGCGCTGACGAATAGATTGCCAAAAGTCGACTTCCACGTAAATTTGACGAATATCGAGCGCCACCGGAGACGCATCATCTTTTGCTAAGGATACGTTATTTAAAACAATGCTCGGGCCATCCTGTTGCCACACCGCATAAACACTATCTATTGATAGATTTACACCGTATTGCTCGTTGATATAGTTTTCCAACAAGTGTTTGTTGTTCTCGATATGCGGTAGCGCGTAGCGAGCTGCACTTAATATCAGTGCGAATAAAACCAGCAATACGGCAAGAAGTAGCCAAAACTTCTTAAGCAGATAAGCGGCTACTGACGAAAAATTTGTCACACTTTGCCTTTGTATAAGTTAATGCATTACATCATAACGACGTCGTACTTATCCTGATTGTACAAAGTTTCGGTTTGTACCTTAATTTGTTTCGATACAAACACTTCCAGTTCGGCCAACATGTGTGATTCCTCGCCCATGAGTGCCTCGGCCACTTTTGGCGACGCATACACCACAAACTTATCAGCGTCATAAGCGCGATTTACTCGCACTATTTCACGCATTATTTCAAAGCAAATGGTCTCAATGGTTTTCACGGTACCACGGCCTTTACAGACGGGGCACTCTCCACACAAAATATGCTCAATGCTTTCACGGGTTCGCTTGCGGGTCATTTCAATTAGCCCTAATGCGGTAAACCCATGAATATTTATCTTGGCTCTATCCTTGTTTGTCGCTACCTCTAATGAGTGTAAGACACGTCTTTTGTGGTCTGGTTCCATCATATCGATAAAGTCGATAAGGATCATTCCCCCCAAATTACGCAGTCTTAACTGACGGGCAATTGCCTGTGTTGCCTCAATATTGGTGTTAAAAATGGTTTCTTCTAAATTGCGATGGCCAACAAACGCACCTGTATTGATATCGATGGTCGTCATGGCTTCAGTCTGATCGATAATTAAATACCCACCCGACTTTAAATCAACGCGACGTTCTAGTGCGCGCTGCGCCTCATTTTCAACGTCGTACAGGTCGAAAATAGGTCTGTCACCTGTGTAGTATTCTAACTTGCCGTTCATCTCTGGCACATATTCTTTAGTGAACTGATGCAGCTCTTGAAATGACAGCTTTGAGTCGATGCGAATTCGATCTAATTCGGTGCCTACAAAGTCTCGCAAAACACGCCTAGCAAGAGGCAAGTCTTCGTAAAGCACATTAGACTTGCGGCGTTTCATGCGCGACTGAATTTTATCCCACAGCCTTCGCAAAAACGCTGCATCAGACTGCAGCTCCTCTTTACCAACTCCCTCTGCGGCAGTTCTCAATATAAACCCACCGTTTTCATCACAAAACTCTTGTACCAGCGACTTCAAGCGTTCTCGTTCAGCTTCTTCTTCAATTCGCTGTGATACGCCAACGTGAGTAACCGACGGCATAAACACCAAATGACGACTTGGAATAGTGATGTCAGTAGTCAGTCTTGCGCCCTTCGTACCGATGGGATCTTTTACCACTTGTACTACAATGTCTTGTCCATCGCGCACAAGCTCTCGAATATCTTGTTTCTGTATGTTGCTGGCAGAAAATTCTTCTGCTATTTCGTTGTGAATAACAATATCTGAGGCGTGCAGAAACGCGGCTTTTTCTAGCCCAATATCCACAAATGCCGCCTGCATTCCTGGCAGCACACGACTTACCTTTCCACGGTAGATATTACCCACTAAACCGCGTTTGGTATGACGCTCAACGTGTATCTCTTGTAAGATCCCGTTTTCAATTAGTACAACACGCGACTCAGACGGGGTAACGTTAATCAGCAGTTCAGCACTCACGACACAACTCCAAAAGCATTGAGTAATTGGCGGGTTTCATAAAGCGGAAGACCAACAACAGCGCTAGCACTGCCGTTAATTGAGACAACGAACTCTCCGCCAATTCCCTGAATGGCATAGCTACCTGCTTTATCGGCAGGTTCTCCTGTTTCCCAGTATGCGTCAATTTGGGCATCCGTCAATGCTGCAAAAGTAACAAAGGTATGAATTATCTCGGTTTGCTGCTTGCTGTTACTTAAAACGCTTATCGCAGTGAGCACTTCATGGGTTTGTCCCGATAGCATGGAGAGAATGCGTTTTGAGTCGGCTTTGTCCTCAGGCTTACCAACACTTTCTCCCTTGAAAGAGATCAGCGTATCACTGGCTAGAATTACCGTATCGTCAGTCATCTCACCTTGTTCAATAAGCCGCTGTTTTACCGCAAGGGCCTTCTCGCTAGCTAAACGCTCTACCAGTGCTGCAGGTGTTTCACTGGGTCGCGGCGTTTCATCAATATCGGCAGGTAAAATGCGATGTTCAATGCGCATTTGCTGAAGTAACGCAGTACGCCTAGGTGACGCTGATGCTAACACTACTGATTTGGTCATGGTGTTGCCCTACTGGTAAATGTTTTGAAAAGCTTAAGAGATAGAGAATTGACGGCGCGTGCGACGAAGCAACCAAAATACCCACGGCCACAGCACCATAGAGGTGATTACAGGCCACAGATAAGCTACTTGAAAATAGATATCGGTAAGTAGATGCTGCACCCAAAATGTGAGCAGGTGATACAAAGACGAAAGTAGGCCAATAATAATTGCCTGTTGCCAAACCGAATAATTACGCAAACGCTGATAGTTTGCAGCAAGCACGTACACACACATGCTTAAACCAAGGCTGTGTATTCCAAGTGTAGTGCCTACTAACACATCCACCATTATGCCGGTAATAAACGCAACGCCTACGTTAACGCGGTGCGGAAGTGCCATACTCCAGTACGCCAATACCACTAACACCCAGTCTGGTCGGTATACATCTACCTGAATAGGTAACGGTACTATTTGTAAAACAAGGGCAATAAGAATGCTGGTCCAAATCACGAGGTTACGTTTACGCATCGTTTTCCTCGCCGGTATTTGTGGTGTTATTTTCTTGCGTGTTGTCTTCGTTCGCTGCGTCTTTAGCGTTCCACAGCAAAAGTAGATGCCTTAGCCTGTCTAGATTTGCCAAAGGCGATACAATTACACGCGCAAATGGACGACTTTCATCACGAATAACGCGAGTTACCTCAGCCACAGGGTAGCCTTCGGGAAAAACATTTCCGAGCCCTGAAGAAATAAGCGTATCACCCACTTGAATATCTACGCTGTGAGGCACATGCTCAAGATAAAGTTCGTTTAAGGTACCGCTACCTGTGGCAATAAAGCGGATATCGTTTCTTAATGAACGGACAGGTATTGCATGTGTTACATCGGCGATAAGCAGCACTCGACTGTTAGTCGACCCGACTTCCATTACCTGCCCCACAATACCCTCATTGTCGATAACAGGCTGTGATAGGTAAACGCCGTCTATTGCGCCTTTGTTAATTACCACTTGTTGACTGTACGGATTTTTATCTACCGCCATTAGCTCAGCCACCATCTTACGAGCTTCGGTTCTCACCGGTGCCTGAAGCAGCTCTCGTAGCTGGTTATTTTCTTTTGCCAGAACATTAAACTGCTGCAGCTTTTCGCTCATTAGCAGCAGTTGATTGTTTAATTTCTGATTTTCAGCCAGTAGATCTTCTTGCGAAGTAAGTCGTTGCGCACTCTCACTTAGCATTAACCCAGGCAGGTTTGCTAAATATTGCAATGGGCTCATAAGAGAATTGAGGTATACCCGCGTCGACTTAAAACCATCGAGTTTGTGATCAACAAATATCAACAGCACTGACAACACAAGTGCCAGTGTAAGTCGGTTGTTTAGCGAGGGGCCGCGAGTAAATATGGTGTCCATTATACAAATAAGGCAACCTTAAGGTTGCCTTTCCTGCTTATTCGTAGCTAAACAGGTCGCCGCCGTGAAGGTCAATCATATCGAATGCTTTACCGCCACCACGTGCCACGCAGGTAAGAGGGTCATCGGCAATAACAACCGGAATACCTGTTTCTTCCATAAGTAATCTATCAAGATCTTTAAGTAACGCACCACCGCCGGTTAGCACCATACCGCGCTCAGAAATATCTGAAGCCAGTTCAGGTGGCGATTGCTCTAGGGCTACCATTACCGCAGACACAATACCCGTTAGCGGCTCTTGAAGCGCTTCTAATATTTCGTTTGAATTCAGCGTAAAGCCGCGAGGAACACCTTCGGCTAAGTTGCGACCACGCACCTCAATTTCACGCACTTCTTCACCTGGGTATGCAGCACCAATTTCATGCTTAATACGCTCAGCGGTTGCTTCACCAATAAGTGAGCCAAAGTTACGGCGAATATAGTTGATAATAGCTTCATCAAACTTATCACCACCAATGCGAACTGATGAAGAGTACACCACGCCATTTAGTGAGATAATAGCAACTTCTGTTGTACCACCACCAATATCAACAACCATAGAGCCCGTTGCTTCTGATACAGGCAAACCCGCACCAATAGCGGCAGCCATAGGTTCGTCGATAAGGTAAACCTCACGCGCGCCGGCACCTAGAGCAGACTCTTTGATAGCACGTCTTTCCACCTGCGTAGAACCACATGGTACGCAAACCAGTACGCGAGGGCTTGGGCGAAGAAAGTTATTGTCATGCACTTGTTTAATAAAGTGCTGAAGCATTTTTTCTGTTACATAGAAATCGGCAATAACACCATCTTTCATTGGGCGTATAGCGCGAATATTACCAGGAGTACGGCCAAGCATACGCTTAGCTTCCGCACCCACTGCCGCCACACTTTTTGGCCCCGCAGCACGCTCTTGACGAATAGCTACAACAGAAGGTTCATTAAGTACAATACCTTGGTCTTTAACGTAAATCAGCGTGTTAGCTGTTCCGAGGTCGATGGACAGATCGTTAGAGAACATGCCTCGAAGCTTTTTAAACATGAAGAGTGTATTCCTGTTCTTGTGTTAACGCGTTTTTGCAAAGGTGAGATGGCGACGCTTTAACGTGAAGTCGATATTTATTCGCACACTTTAACAATGGGGGCAAATTTGGGCAAGTAATGGTGTAACTTACCGTTAAAATATCTTCATTTAGCGCAATTCACTGCTGTGCACAACGCCTCCTTGGTTGACACAGTGAGGACTACCTATAGACCAAAAGGTTCAATATTTAAATGCTACTTTTATGACGATAAACTTGTCATTACACCTATAGCGCGGTTGCGCTTAAGGTGTATGTTAGTCGTTTCCTACGCGCTCGCGTTTGTAAATAATATCGTCATTGCCACGATATACGCCGAACGTTACCGTAGCTGAGGGCGACTCATCAGCATTACCATCTTGGTCCCAATCCCAACGCAGCCACTGAGGAACCTCGTAAGTTACCGAAAAGTTTCCTTCACCGTTAGGAGATGATAAACGCATACCTTCACGTCCTGCGTAGGCACCTTGAGATAAGGTACTACCGGTTTGACTGGAGACTAGCTGTCCTGTCGACTCTTCGATGTCGTTGTGGTCGAAAGTAGAACAGCTGTCGGCCATATTAATTCGCCAATCGTTACCATCCCAATATTGGGTTGTCATGGGTAGCAACAGCGACTCATCGACACTGCCGTAATTGTTGGTCAATGTGGCGCGCCCATAAGCAAAGTTAAGACTTGATTCGATAACCGCCAAACAAGGTGGCGTACAGTAGCTACCGTTGAACGTAGCACCTTCAAGCTGCGCCGAATCTAATTCAAGGATTAACGACGCTCCCATGTATGCACCATCTAGGTTGGCATCGGCAAGTCGGCTAACGGCAATATCGGTATCGGTAAAATCTATGCGCCCCGTTACACCAGACTGTGGCCACGTTACGCTATCAACATTCACAAGGCGGTTATAAACACTACCGCTGTGTTCCATTTGCATATTATTTGCGTTTAATTTATCAAAACCGTCGAAGTAATTGACAGTTTTGGCACCATTCTGATTAACAGCTTGAAGGGTGTAACTGACGCTATCTAATGGCTCATCAAAATAAGTAAAGGCGCTGGCTACATCACATGCAGGGGTCACGTTGCCACTTAATATGAAATTAGAAGGCGCAAAACGACCTACATTACTCATTTGCCCTTGCACTGTGGTAGACGACAAATAGTTGCTAGAAGCATTAATATTAATAACTCCTACTTCGTCGTAATCCACCGTTGTGTTTACCTTACCCTCGTCAGTGAACACCACGCTGGTGCCCCCCGACAACGTTCCGGTAACCCCGGATGCTGGAAGCTTCGTTGTTGGAGTAAGTTCAACTGTGCCCGAGAAATGCTCTGCCGTATTGTTGTTTAAAAGCGATGCAAAATCGTCTGGCACGCCATCACTGTCACCATCCTCACCTGCTACCCACTGTACCGTGCGTAAACCCACCACAAAATCTTGCCCTGTTAGCTTTAATAGCGAGCCATTGGCGTTAGCTGCGGTGGCATTTGGGTTTATATTGGTACCGGTATCATCAAGCACTTCTACAGCGATACCGAAAGGGCGCACTTTGAAAATATTCGACGAACCCGCAATACTGCTTCTTTCACTCAACTCTGCAGTTAATGAAATTTCGCCTGCGTCAGGATACTGCACTGAAAATAATGCTCTAGAATCGTCATCAAAATACACTGGCACAGTAGTGGCAGAAAGGCCTATTTCTGTATCGCTATTGTTATTTGAAAACACCAGCGAATTTGAGCAATGGCTTGAGCTTGCGCAGTTGTAGTTCAGTTCAACGTCTACGGTTTGGTTACGCAGCAAGTCGGTGTTACCGCACGCCTCTATGGCATACGTTTTTGCATTAAAGCCAGCGTCGGATGGCTTGCCAGACAGCTGCGTTACTATGGTTTCGTTTCCATCACTAATGTTTGAAAAAACTAAACCATCAGACTTAAAATCAATTTTGCAGCTGTTAAGTGCAACCTCGCTACCGCCAATAAAGCAACGTAGCTGCGACGATGGCGTTTCACCTGATGTAGCTAGGGTTGGATCGTTACCTCTGAGGCTTTCTATCGTAAGCGACGTTTGCCCAATAAAATTCACGCTATCACCAGGAGACCACACGTAGTCGTTTCCGTTTGTGGGAACTAAGTTCACTGTTGCCTCTTGGGAGTAAAGCAAATCACAATTTACATCGGCACAGGCTTTAAGCGTCACTTCTTTTGCTGCACAGCTACTGCCTAAGTTATCAGCCATTTCAAATCGGTAATGGTTTAGCACTTCAATAACATCGCGCCCGCAAATACCTGGAATATTGTTGGGAACTTCATTTGCAAGAACGCTAACAGCAACATTCGCCGTAACGCCACCCCCAGCGGTAAAACGCCCCGAAATAGTTTCTCCGGTTACGTTAACAATACTAATATTGCCTGTAGCAATAATGATGGCATTTGGATTAGTACCATCAATTACGACATCGCCATCTACATAAATAGCAAGATAAGCACCGTCTTCCACGGTAATAGAAGCATTAACCATCGAAAAAATGGTAGAGGTGTTGACGATACCGCCAGGATCGGCAACATATATACGCGTAGGTGCTTTCACTGTGTACGCGCCTGCCGCCATGGTTACCACCTTGCGGCTGAAGAAATAGTCTCCCGCTAAATCACCGGCTGCTAGCTCTGGCCCGCTGTCATCTATAGATATCGTGGGAATAGCGCGAACTTGTGATGCGCTTAATGCGTCTGTGTTTGATGGGAAACAGGCTACTGCATTTTCGCCACATTTTGGAAAATTAGGGTCGCCTTTATTAACATCACTGATAACGTCGATAGTGGTTAAAACGCCGTCATTTTCATCGAAGATTCTACTTTTAGACCCAAGGTAAACTGTACTACCGTTAAATGTTGCAAGCGCCCCGGGAAATGCCACATCACAGCTTGGTAAATCGCCGCTAAATACAAACTCAGAGGTCATAGCAATAATGCTCGCCTCTTCTGCAGTATGGTTTCGTTCTGAATCTAAGCTTCGGTCTTCGTCAACTCTAAGGCCTATTCTATTATTATTAATACCACAGCTTCTTAACCAACCGCCGTCTTGTCCGTTGCGAGTAATCTTGCTCGCTGCCACAAGTGGGGTTTGACTATACTTATTCTTAAAGTTATTCCTGAAGCAGCCATCATCCCACCCCTCTATAAGGGTTTCGGCGAAGTGTGCCTCCCACTCTACTTGTACCCCATTGTCATCGAAAAACGATCTTCCTGACCCCGCTGTTGTTGCCATATAAGCTATGGTTTCATTGCGCGTTACTTCTTGATAAAAAGTTTCTGAAGCTTCCAATGCGATAAAGTACGCTTCGTTCAATTGAGGTACAGGTGGCACTAAATTGCTGCCCACGTTATCGTATTTAGCGGCAACGGTTAAAAAGGGTAATAAATACGTATTAGGAGGCGTTTTGCCATTGACGTCCACCTGATTATTCACTGTTTGAAGAGAGTGGAAAAAAACGGGCTGCTCGCCAAAATCAGTAATTAAGGGCACCTGAACATAACGCGACTCATCACTACCCGACAGTTCAGGAGTGCCAAACCAAGGCGAATTTGGCGACGCTTGCACTGCATTACTCCCTACATTCATTTTTCCCACTTCAACAATGTCGCCATTGGGAAATTCATGAACACCATAGGCAATAGCAAGGTAATGTGCGCCCATTGTTATATGGGGGCCATCTTCGCCAGATGGCTCTAGTGGCAGTGCTTCAAAGCCCGTACGCGTTACATTTCTTATTTTTACTATGGCGGGGTTATTACCTTGGTTGGTCGATAACATAAATACTGCTGGCGGTTCATCGTACACCTGAGAAAAGCTTATGGTGGTCCACTCGGCTTTATTGTAGGTATTTTGAAGTTCTATAAAGCGCCCTTCAATTTGCGGTAAAGCGAATAGCATACGAGACACAAAAACGACGATGGCAAAAACGACTAACTGAACAGGTGAGATAAAACGCATTAATTTTCCTGCCTTACTTCAACAACAACACTGCGCGACGTAGTTAGCTGGCCACTTTCGCACACCGCAATAGATTCTAGTTGATAAATGTCGACTACGCCCGCCGGCACTTCAGGCTCGTTAACGTCGTTCTCGATGGCACATGACAAATTAAACGTACAGTATCCAAAAAGACTGACTTGGGTTTGGGGTACATCGGCACATTTTTTATTAAGTGTATTTCCACTGCCATCCTGCATCCTTGTTTCGGTACTTATCACTATGCTTCTTACCGCTAGCTCCATGCCACTTTGTGCAGCAAGGTAAGCTTGGGCACCAAGGAACTCAATAGACTGCTGCCGCACATTCGAACTAATTTGATTTGATAAGCCAATGCCAAGCCCCAATAACACAAGACTTATGATAACGGCCACGATAATGGTTGAACCATTCTGTTTTTTTAGCGATTGCGGCGCGCGTCTGAATTTGCGTTTACGCTCGTTGCTGTTTAGTTGGTGCGATGCGTTAAGGGACATTGGGGAAGTGCACCTCATGCAATACTGCTAACTGTTCATTATCACTGCCGTCCAACGTCATTTGCAGCTCAATAAGACCATTTTGACGCAGCCCTGCCGTTACTACATTTGCATTCCATTGCGATACACCCGTTACCAATAACCCTGAAACGCCGCTTTGCGTTCTTACCAATGACTCACCTTGCGCGGTGGTTTGTCGGCAAACGGTCACTGGGGGTTCAGGAACAAAAAAACGCTTGCCAGGTGATGTTTGTGTAACCGGTGAATTCAAGGTGAAATCGTATTGCCTTGCACTGCTTGGCGCATCAGCAGCAACACTAATATTACTTATCGTTCTGCCGTTATCAGTAACGCTTTGGGGGCTTGTAGGGTATACCACCAATGTGTCGCCAACGTTTACTTGGCTATCGAAAACTACCGTATGCATCGGATTATCAAAGGCATCATTTACATAGGTGCCGCTACTTTTAATGGGATAGTAAGTTAAGCAGCCAAGTGTGGCATCGAAAGACACTGAATTAGGCACAATGTTACGTAATTCTTTTTCAAGACGCAGTATAACGAAACGCGCATCGGCAACCAGCCTGCCGCGCTCAGCACCCGAGATGTAAATTTGTGTGCTAATTGAAATAACCTGTGCAATTGAAACACTGATTATGCCTAGAATAACAATAACCAAAATGAGCTCAATTAGCGTAAAGCCACGTGCTTTCGAGCCTTTGTGTGCCGAGTTCATTTGCGTTAAGAACTTAGGTTTTACGTGCTTTGGCATCAATAGCTACCTCGATAAGCACTAAAGCGATATATTTGGCCGCCCGGTACGGTTACCGCTAAATCTACACGCTTGAAGGTATCGCCGTCAGACGCGGTGGCAGTATTAAAGTCACTGTCATACTCTACCGCAACGGTATAGCTAAAGCCGGCGTAAACACCACCCACATCAGTAACGCTGAAACCATTGTAATCATCTACATCGTCGTAATTAGCCTCGCTGGCCTCTTCAGGACCCAGCGTTGATGAGCACGTGCCTTTTTCATTGCAGGTTTCAAAAGGTGGGCCGCGATCGCTGCCTTCATCAAACGACCGGCTTAAAATATCATTCATTAAAGATTGGCCAAGCTTAGCGGCTTTGACCTCTCGAAGCGGCTCTGCAGTTTGGGCCGCTTGTGGCGCAATTAAAGACAGCACCAGCGTTAGGCTAATAGTAAACACCACAATGCCTACTACCAGCTCTAGAAGGGTAAAGCCTTTGTGCGTAGCTGCGTTAACACGCATAAACCGCACCTTCTTGTTCTAAACAAACCGCAAAGCTGCCTACCGTTATGCGACATGTACCAGCACATGCAATATTGGTAGGCTGGCCTAAATTATTGAATTGAATTTGCGAAAACGCATCGCTGTTTTGATCAGACGTTACAAAGGTATAGTCGGTACCAGCACTGCTTATAACTTGGTCGGCATCAAAACTCGTAGACAATGCTTGAGCGCAGTCATGAGAAGCAGGAGGAGCAATGGTGGTTGCGGTAATTTTGACGCAGCTGGTGTCGTTTACATTTTGCATTGCGCGAAGCTGCATATTGCGTGTGAACTGAAGCACACGATCACGTAGCGCAATAGCGTCTTCCGCATCGCTGCCTAGAAAGCGGGGCGTGACAGTGACTGCCAACACCCCAATAACCAAAATGGTTATAACAAGTTCTACAAGTGTAAAACCGCGTTTATTCACATTATTGAACGCAAGAGTTCACAGTGACTACTGGGCGAACATCTGCTGATGTAGTGTTGGTATATTCAACAGAACATGCTGCGCCCGATGCGCTAGGGGCAGTGTTTGCGTAATCGCCAAATGCCGTTGAGTAAATAAGAATTGCGTCTGGCGTGCCTGTAATAACAGCTGTACCAAACTCATTCGTAAAGTCAGCATCTAAGATGTTAGTGAAGTTTGCTTCTGTAGCAGCATTTGGATAACCAAAAACAGTAGTTACAGAGGTACCTGATCCGACATTAACAGAACCAGTGCTACCTGTTTGTCCAGCAATGAGTGCTTTACCGTAAACAACAGATGACGCTGATTCTAGAGAGCCTGCAACTCCCTGTAGCACTGCATCTCGTGCGTCGTCTTGAAGGTTTAGAAATCTAGGTGCAGCAGTTACTGCCAAGATACCAAGTAGTACAATAACAATGATAAGTTCGATAAGGGTAAAACCCTTTTGTGTCGATAGTTTTTGCATAGCTTTACTTCCTAATAGTTATTTTTAAAACACTGAGACCTGGCCAGTGGCAGGGTTATAAATGAATCCATCGTAAATGGTGCCGTCAGGAGCACCATTCGCGGGCGCGGAATTATTGGGTAAGCCCATTGATTCAACAAGGTAATAAACACAAGATATGTTCACACCGGTAGCATCGGTGCGCACAAGATACCTAAACTGCACTACATCTGCGTCATTCGTTGAGATCGTATTAGTAGGTGACGATTGTAAAATAAGGTCGAACACATTTTTGCACTCTTGCTCGTTCATTGCCGCCACAAGTGTGCTGCCGTTTACACTACCTGTTGGATAGCCGATGGTACCGTCTACCCCCACTAGTGTTTGGTCGTAGGTGACAACGGTGCTATTAGCCCCGTTGTTATTGCTTGGGCGCCCTTCCACTTCCCATTGCGCACGCACCAAACCAACGGCCGCGGCAAAGCCACCAGCAACGCCTTCAACACTCGCCTCGCGCGCCTCGTCGGTAACATCAATAAAACGCGGTAACGCTGTTGCGGCCAAAAGGCCTAATATAATCACCACTATAATTAATTCTATTAGCGTAAAACCTTGTTGTCTTACGTTCATATTTTCTCCTTAAGCGCCCTAAAAATGTGTTGTGCTTTTCTCATTACAATAACGCCATTCACAATTACAACTCGCTTACCTCGCCCGTTGCTGCACTGTAACGAAACCACGGGTCACCTTTTAAGTAATACGCACAATACAGCATTCCGTTTTTATAAATATCGTCAACATACACATCAGTAGGTGAATTTACCTGCTGCAGGTTTGCCATATGAAGCAGTTGTTCGCAGGCTTTACTCGACATATTGTCCATACCTTGTGGCCACCCTTTGTTGTTTAAAATAACAACGGCGCCCGCGGTTTTATCCTGCTCAATGACACCATCTGCTCGAAGCTGAGTGTCGTAAATAAACACTTTGTTTTGCTTGCGTTTTATCCACTGCGCTCTAACTATCATCACTGCGCGTTTGAACTGGTCTATTGCGCTATGCCTACTTACCTTATCGGCTTCATCGATAATGGGCGTTGCATAGAACACATAGGTTGCCCCTACTATTACCAACACCAAACTGATTATCAAAAAGTTTAGCAGGCCACCTCTCACCCTTGCCATGCTAGCCGCCTTTCACCGCAGACATCATGTTCCACATTGGCGTAAAGATACCTAGCGCCAAAATCAATACCATTACAGCTACAAAACCAATCAAAATAGGTTCAATCTTCGCCGTTAAACTCTTAAGGTCAAAATCAACCTCGCGCTCATAATAATCTGCGCTCTCTTCAAGCAACGGCTCTAGTCGCCCGGTTTCTTCACCCACTGCAACCATTTGCAATACCAACGTTGAAAACAACTCGCTGTTCTTCGACACCCTCAGTAAACTTTCGCCTTTTTCTATACCTTGGCGCATTTCTCTTATACGCTGCTGCATAAATGCATTGTCTACGGCATCAGCGGTAAGTGATAGTCCTGCTGTAAGTGGCACACCTGCGCGTAATATCATAGAGAAGCTTCGGCTGTACCTAGACAGCAAGGATCGCTCAATAATACTCCCCACAACAGGCAACTTTAGTTTAATTCTGTCCCACTTTAGACGCCCAACTTCGGAATTAACGTATTGTTTTACCACAACTATTGCACCAACAATACCAATAAGTAACAGCCACCAATAGTTAACAAAAAAATCAGACGTAGCAATAAGTACTCGCGTCATAATGGGAAGCTCGGTATTAAACCGCTCAAACATTTGCGTAAACACAGGCACCACGAACAAATTCAGAATAAACATGGCAATAACTAGCGCAATAATCACGAACGTTGGATATCGCAACGCCGACTTTATACGCTTGCGCGTTTCCTGCTCTCGCTCAAAGTATAGTGCAAGCTGCAAAAATACATCATCTAGCTTACCGGTGTTCTCACCCACCACTACCACAGAGATAGTCAGGCGAGTGAAAATTTTCTCGTACTTGGCCATTGCTGCCGACAAATTTCTGCCTTGCTCTAACTGGTCTGCAATGTCTTTTAATATTTCTTGAAAACGCTTGTGCGATGCATTTTCACTTAAGCCTTTAATGGCCCGAATAATGGGAATACCCGCCTTTAACAGTGAATACATTTGTCGAGCAAAAATAATGAGCTCGTCAATACCCACTTTCTGTTCAAACAAACTAATGGCAGACAAGCCCTCACTGCTGGCGGCATTACCCCGTTTGGCTTCAGTAATGCTTGTTGGCACAACATTTTGTGAAAGTAACGCTTGAGCCGCAGCCTGCGCAGAAGCGGCTTCAATAACACCGTTTTGAGCACCTCCTTGGGCTGTTTTTCCTGCGTACTTAAACTGTGGCATTACTGACCTACCGCCTCAGGCACAAACTCAGCCACTTTAAACACCTCATCTAACGACGTTTTTCCTTCTGCAGCATAATCTAAAGCCATATGAGAAAGCGGCACAAAATCTTTGTTTGCTTTAGTGGCGTTTACGAAGCCTTGCGTGTCATTGTCACGCAGCGCATCCATCATTTCCTCGTTCATTTCTAGGAATTCAAAAACACCAATTCGCCCTTTATAACCGGTTTGATTGCAGCTGTTGCAACCGCGACCAGTGAAGAAGTTTGTTTCGCCCATATCAGGCTTCAAGTAGCGCACCCATGCTTGTTCTTGTGCAGAAGGGGCCTTTTCTGTTTTGCAGTTCTCACAAATTCTACGCACAAGACGCTGTGCTAATACACCGCGTAACGACGTTGCCACTAGATAAGGTGCAGCCCCCATATCAATCAAACGTATTGCACTGGTTACTGAGTCGTTAGTGTGCAACGTACTTAATACTAAGTGACCTGTGAGTGCGCCTCGAAGGCCAATTTCAACGGTTTCTTGGTCACGCATCTCGCCCACCATGATGATGTCGGGGTCTTGACGAAGTGTAGTACGAAGAATGGCAGCGAAATCTAACCCAATTTTTGCGTTTATCTGCACTTGGTTAATCCGCGGCAGGCGGTATTCGATAGGATCCTCTACCGTAATAATTTTAAATTCTGGTTTGTTTAGCTCGCTCAGTGCACCGTATAAGGTAGTGGTTTTACCCGAACCTGTTGGCCCGGTTACCAAAATCATTCCGTGTGGGCGGTTGATAGCCGTTCTAAACTTTTCTGCCATAGCGGTAGGCATACCGGTTTGATTTAACGTTAATAACCCGGCTGATTGGTCGAGCAAACGCATAACCACCGCTTCGCCGTTTGCAACGGGCATTGTCGACACCCTCACATCAAGCGAATGCCCTTTTACTTTAATATTAAAACGACCGTCTTGAGGAATACGCTTTTCACTAATATCGAGCCCTGACATTAGTTTAAGTCGAAGCACCAGTGCTGAGGCAATCTTTACCTGATCAAGCGTATTCTCCTGCAAGACGCCATCGACACGCTGACGGATACGAAGGGTTTTCTCATCAGGCTCTATATGAATATCTGATGCGCGTACCTGCACTGCATCTTCAAAAATAGAATGCAGCAGCTTAACTACCGTGGCGTCTGAGGTCGTATCGTCAAGCGCAGACAGTTCAAACTCGGTATCGTCATCGTATTCTTCACCAAGCTTTTCAGCAAAAGATGCAATGTCTTGTGTTCTTCGATATACCGTGTCAAACGCTTCGAGCATTTGATGCTCTTGAACAATGGCAAGCTCGATATGTCGAGGCGAAACCAAGGGGCCAAGCTGATCGAGTCCGCCAAGGTCGGTCGGGTCGCTCATTCCTATCAGCACTTCTTTATCGTCTGCTTCTAAAACAAGTGCGCGGTAACGTCGAGCGTAAGTTTCTGGAATTATTTTAGCTTGTTCAGGGTCGATACGACGTTGGTTAATATCTAAAAATGGAATATTAAGCTGCTGAGCCAAGAAGCGAAGGAGTTGAGGTTCACTGATGTAACTTAAATCAATGAGCGTATCACCCAGTTTTCTGCCAGACGTACGCTGCGCCGCTAATGCGTTATCAAGCTGTTCACTAGAAATAATGTTTTCATGAACCAGTAAATCACCCAGTCGCATTTTTAATCGAGGTCGCATTAACGTTGCTCCTGTAAAGCTTGCAATCGCGCAGTTGCGTATTGCGCTGATGCTGAGGAAAGGCCGCCAAGAGAAAGCGCGCGTTCATACGCGGTAGCAGCCTGTTGTGCTTGGTCTAGCGCATCTTGGTTTATACCAAGCGCCATCCACCACTTACCGTTGTTAGGCTCTAGTAATGTCATTGCGCTAAACGCTGACACGGCTTGACGAGGCTTATTAACAGCCTGAGCCGACGTACCTTTTAGTATGAGGTAATCGCTTCTACTTTCTTGAAGCGCATTTTCGTCAAGATTGTCTGGCATAATATTAAGTACTTCTTCAAAGCGATTTTCGCCAACAAGAATCTTTGCCATTAACTCGCGCCATTCAAGATTAGTAGGCGCTAACAGCACGCCATCTGAAAGTACGGAAAGCGCTTGAGTGATGCTGCCTTGACCATAATAAAGTGCAGCTAATTGCCTTCTTGCCTCGTGGTTTTCTGCGTTAGCTGTTAATGCTAGCAACAAGCTTTTTTGCGCCTCTTGGTACATACCGAATTCATACGACTTCATACCGGCAGCAAAGTGTATTTCGCTTTGTTCTTCTGCAGATTTTGGTTTTACCGTTGTAGAGGGACCACGTGTGATAATGCTCTCTTGCGTTGCGCTACTAACCGCCTCGTTGTTATCTGTGCTTGTATTTTCAGCTCCAGTGTTCTCAGCACTGCTTTGATCATTACTTGCTACATTCGCAGCACTTGTGTCAGCGGTATTTGTTTCAAGCGCAGATGGCTCTGATGCTGGTGAAGCTGTACTTTGTGCTATTAGGCTCGTTAACGCAGTGCCTTCCTCTTGCTGTTCTACAGAAGATGCTGCAAGTCGAAAGGGTTCCTCGTCGTCTACAGCTTGTTCTGTATCAGACAATGCTTGTTCGGCAACCGACTCCCCTTTGTTTCTCAACGCTAAATCTTCGCTCGACAACGGTCTTGTTGTAATACCTTCCATAGTGCTGGAAGTAGGTGTGGCAGTTGGTACAGTACTGCTCGTCTGTGGCTCAATCCCTGGTGTTGCTGCGTCTGCCGTGTTTGCCTTATTAGGTACTGCCGCAGTCTGACTCACTTTTTCAGAAGTGCTTTTAACAGTGTCTGCACGGTCACTGCTATTGTCAGTAAAAACAGAATAGGCGGCCACTATTAATATTACGATAATCAGTACAAGTGCAATACGCAACGTCGGTCGTTGCTTGGGAAGTTGAACCGTAGGCGATAAACCAAAATCATTCGACTCGTTACGTTCATCTAACGATTTAAGCGTGTTATTCAGAATGCTCATAACGCGCCCTTGTAAACATTAAAAGAGAGAAAAACGGCAATAAGAAAAATTGAAAGGTAGATAGTACGCGTATTGGGAAGAAGCCGGTTTTTACAGTCTTCTGTGTCGGCAACGGCACTTAACATATGAAACCAACTGGCCCGCTCTTTACCCTGCCCATAGGCACGCAGTAACATTTTGTGGCATACAATATTCACTAGTCGCGGCGTACCCTTAGTGGCAAGCGCTATAACATTTCTAACCGATTGAGGAATGATACTTTCGTTTCCACCTGCCATAGTTAGCCGGTGACCAATGTAATAAGCAACCTCTTGAGAAGACATAGTACGCAAAGTATACGAGAAGCTTATGCGCTGCCTAATTTGACGTACTTTAGGATTCGATAAGTTATGATCTAGCTCTGGTTGACCGAATAAAACAATTTGCAGCAGCTTACTTTTTTCCGTTTCTAAATTACTAAACAGCCTAAGCATTTCAAGCGCGTCCCAACTAAGCGACTGTGCCTCATCAATAATAAGCACCGCCTGTCGGTTTTCTTTCTTAAGCATTAGCAATTGAGCTTCGATAGCATTGTGCAAATTCTGCCTTACGCCTTCCTGCTCGGTATCCACACCTAGCTCTTTTGCAAACGCCATGCGCAGTTCATCGGGCGACAAATAAGGGTTTGGTAAATAACAGGCAACAAATTTATCGTTTAAATGGTTGATAAGCTTTCGGCATAACAGCGTTTTGCCTGTACCCACCTCGCCAGTTACTTTTATAAAGCCCTCTGCCATGCTAAGCGCAGACAAAATAACTTTTAACGCTTCATTATGCGGTGCTAACGCACAGAAAAACTCTGTGTTTGGCGTTAGCGAAAACGGCATTTCGTTGAAGTGATAAAAGTCGAGGTACATGGCTAGTTTCTATACCACTGATCTAACAACGACTGCGTGCGCTTACGCTGTTTTTCCCATGAGTCAGGCTGCACAACAGACGGTCGAATTAAGATCACTAGCTCACGTTTGGTTTGTGTTTTGGCGATATTTTTAAACAAATTACCAAACACTGGAATGTCGCCTAAAAATGGAGTTTTCGATTCGGTGTCGTTGGTTACCGTTTCCATTAAACCGCCAATGACAACAATCTCACCATCTCTTGCGCGAATAACGGTGTCTGACTCACGAATGTTACTTTGTGCTAGCGGCAGCTGAATTTGTTGTTCGCCCACTTGAATTACTTTGGTTTGCTCCGCAGTTTCAGTGACCGACGGATGCACATGAAGAATAACCGAGCCAGAACGATCAATTTGAGGGGTTACATCAAGGGCAATACCCGAGAAAAATGGCGTAAGCTCAATGTCATTATCGTTTTGTGTATTTGCGGCATTTAGCTGCTCACTGGTGGAAACATCAGTGACAAAGTATTCGTCTTGCCCCACTTTAATTACCGCTTTCTGGTTGTTGGTAACGGTAACACGAGGGTTGCTGAGCATCTGCACATCGCCCTGCGTTTGCAGTAAATTAATCACGCCATCAAAATCACCGGCTGCAATTCGAAGCGTTGACACACCGCCAATATCAGTACTTATGGTGTTACCAATACCATTTACGGCATTTATAGCAGGGTCGATGCCGTTTACCGTGTTTGCAGCAAAGTTAGACGCCAAGGCACCGCCGCTAAAACCAAAGTTGGCTCTGCCGGAAAGGCCGCTGGCAATGCGATCCCAGCGAACGCCTTGTTGGTAGCCGTCGTTTAGCGTAACTTCAATAATTCGTGCTTCTAACACAACCTGACGCTGAAGGCTTTCTTGGCTTTGCGTTAAAAAGTCTTTTACTACCGCAATTTCGCTAGGTAACGCTCTAATCGTCACCAAACCAGCTTGCGGTGACACCACTACATGACGGCCTTCTTCAGGTGGCAATAATATGGCAAGGGCCTCTTTTAAATCTTCCCAAAAATCGTTTTCACTGGTGGTTTGAATGTTAGAGCCGTTTAGCTGCTGAATGTTATTGCCACCAACTCCGCCTAGACCGCCCACACCACCTTGAGCACCGATACCGTTGCCCGCAATATTGTTGTTACCGTTTATACCGCCGTTGTTGCCACCGTTATTTTGATTTTGTTCGCTTACGCCACCTGCAATCACGCTTACATTAGACAAACCAAAACGTTTTATCATTAAGAAATTTACGGGGATGGACTCTGTTTTCAGCTGAGAAGGCATAACCTGAATGACTTTGCCTTCCATAAAAACATCCAAAGGATACATACGAGAAACAATTTTCAATACATCATCTAGCGCTACTTCTTTCAGCGTTAAGCTTATTTGACCCGATACCTGTGGGTGTACGGCTACACTGTAGGGCGTACCGTCGACTAATGCGTCGAAGAAAGGACGAACATCAACCTCGCTTGCCGATACATCAAAAGTTTTGGTAGCCGTTTGCGTCGGCAACGCTTTATACCGAGATACTTCAGACAAAAGCTCTCGATTAAAATCAGGAGGCGGAGGGGGCGTGTCATTTTTAAGCTGCTGTTGCTGGTTAAGTTCATTTCGAATATGAGGCTTTACCTCTTCGCCCACGCCATACGATTTGCAGCCAGCAACCGTAATAACCAGTGTTATGAACAACGCTTTTGCGATATCGCTATTTTTTAATTTCATAGGTGTACAGTTCAAGTGTTCGTTGCTCACGTCCATCGCTGATAACAACGTCTTTTGCATTTATTTTTAAGATAGTAAATTCGCCCACAGTATCTCCCTGACGATACGATTTACCCGAGATAATAGCTGTCTTTCCGTCAACGCGTTTAAAGATAGATTGTAATGCAAGGTCGCCCTTTACAACGTCCTGCGCTTTGTTTGCACCAAGCGCCGCCACTGCCGGTTTGGTAGGATCGACTTCAGCTGCAAACACGCCGTTCGACAACGCTAGCATGCTGAACGCGCCGACGGTGCCTATATAGTTAAAGCGAAATAAACGTTTCATTATTACTTACCGTGGCCAGTGCTAGACTAAGTTGTGCTTTGGGGTAATCTGTCACGTTGTACGAAAAATCGGTAATAACCACCTTTTCAGGTGCTGCTTGTAAACGTGCTAAATAGTCTTTTAAGTTGAAATATTCGCCCTCAATAACCAACGTCATATTGTGGCGAAATAGGGTTGCGCTTTCACTTTTTTCCTCGCCAAATCGCAGCGTTGTTGTTGGCAAAACATCAAACCTTAACAAACGTATATCGCCCTGCTGATCCAGCAAAGTCATAAGCAAGGCCGGCATACGGTCTGCAGCAACAAAACTGTTATTAAGGCTTGCTAGTTTGTTGTCCACTTCAAGTAATTTTTTGCGCGCACTGTCTAACTGAGCTTGTGCCTGTTTGCCATAATCAACCGCCAAGGCTTCATTCAAGGCATCTCGCTGCAACACAAGGCCGTTATATTCTATGTCTTTGCGTTCAAGGTTTTTATTCGTTGCCGACATGTCGTCTAGCGCAGGCGCTACACCGAACCAATAAAATAAATACACTATCAACCCAAAACTTACCCACAATACCAATTGTTTCTCACGTGGCTGAAGCGCTGAGAATTTATCAGAGAGCTGCTGATACTGACTCATTAGTCTCTCCTTCAAAATCGGTTGAAATAACAAAGGTTCGTACGCGATCTTTATCTGCTACTTGATCGAATTTAACGTGCGAAAACGACTTACCTTTAAAAAAGGGTGATTGTTCAAGCTTCTCTAACCAAATTGGAACGGCCGCCGGTGTCACAGTTTGACCTGTTAGCCGCACCTTTGAAGGGTCAATTTCAATCTGCGTAAGCCATAAGTCGTTGTGATGATAGGTAGCAAGGTCGCGCATGACTTCAACAAACTGTGTGGCATCGTTAGAAAGTTCGCCGCTTTCTACAAATTCGAACAGTGCTTCTCTGTTTTGAATTTTCTTCTGAACATCAGCAAGCTGCGCTTCTAGCGCTGTAATGTTACGTTTTTCTTCAAGCCGTGCGTGTAGCTGTTTTAACTCGTTATTCAGCGCTGATACGTCGTTAGCGCGGGCTTTCAATGCCGATTCCTTACTACTTGCCAATACATTGAAAACAACAGTAAGCGCAAGCATTACCACAAAGGCGCCACCATTTATCCACAACACCTTATCAAAAGGAAGTTTCTCCTTCTGCGGCTTCAGTGATTCTTGATAAAGGTTAATTGTACGTTTCATTACACCTCTCTTGATGCAACTAACGCACTTGCTAGCGCGAAATGGCACGTAGAGTCGACAACGTCAGACAGGTCTAATTGCGGGTTAAACTCCTTCATAGCAGCGGGCTGAAAAGGTTTTAAGCGTTCTATTACTGGCTCGCAATCGAATTGAGTTTTGAATAGAATTTCTTTTAAAGGCGGCTGTTTAAGCTGCGATTCATAGAAATCCATTGAACGCTGTATTTCAAGACCTAACGTATCGCTTACCTGAGACACATCTGTGGTTTCATTAAACTTATTTACAAAACCGCGAAGTCTGCGCGCCAACCAAATAGCACCCGACCTTACAATCATCAAAAAGGGTTCACTATTGGGCTCTTGAACAATAAGCAAACGTGCGTATTCATCATCTGGCGCCATTTCGGCAACCAATACTTCTTTGGTATGAATATGAGTAAGGTGCTTATCTTTTTGTTTGGCAAGTGCTGCTGCTAATGAAGCAAGCGGGGCTTTTTCTGACGCAAACACATCTATTTTTTGTTCGCCCGTTCTGCTTTTAACAGGGTAATCAACGTAATCGACTACCATGTTGGCAGACTCATAAGGAACCAGGTCACCAAGGGTCCATGGCAATGCAGCCGCGATATCTTCCTCAGGTACTTCTGGCTTTGTCACCTGCACCATATGATACATTTCTTGAGACAGCACTACCGATACCGTACAGCTTTCTTCGACCGACTCTAAAATTGCACCAATCTGTTGTTCTAACGGGACATTTACATTAAAAGGCTGCGTGTTCACAGTTTCGATAACGGGACTGCCGGTAACGTTGTTAACCGCGGCTAAACGAATATGGGAAGCACATACAGACACCCCAACAAACACCGTGGGAACCTTGCTTTTTGATGAAAATAAGCGAATGGGCATTTATAGAATTCTTTTCGTCTCAAGCGCATTAATTATTGTAATCACAATACCTTACCACACGTTGTACTAACACGACACCACCTAAAAAGTAGACTAATTGTGTAGAAACAACAACCAGTAGCAAAACGACTTTCAAAAACTTAATATAGAATGAAAATCGCATATAAAGTGAGCTGTGGTTTAGTCTTCTAAATCAGATATTTTACCAGTCGCGGGGTAGTAGTCGAAATAGGGCCCTCGACTTAAACCAAATCGACACCAATAGACTTCGCTACTTTCATTGTTCTGAGAATAAAAACGGGCATGTACTTTAAAGCCATCGACGTTTAAAGCCTCAGCGGTTAATGATGTCCAAAGCTTTTCGCAGCCTTCATCATTCATTTCGCCGCCCGGCCATCCGAAATGATTAATAGGCACAGGACGTCTGCTTCGCTCTTTTCCTTGGTTATCGTAGTGACGAAGCATAATCATAGAGGTAGGTTGTTGCACCTTCCACTGCCAGTGTGACGCCTCAACATGATGCTGAAACTGAGACATACGCTTTGTAAAAACTTCTAATGTGACATCGTTTTCATCAGACTTAAAGGTAGTAGCAAGTACACTTATTAAAGCGATGGTGGCAATAACCGCCCCCACTTTTAATAATCCGTAATCTTGCGAAGGCTTGTTGGTTTTTTTCTTCATTTATTGTTTTCCGCCTGCGTCTATTTATACCGAGCGGTTCTCGGTAAAAATAGGCTTTTATTTATTTTTTTATCGACATTATGACGGAAATTTAAAGCTACTCCACATTTTCATCTTACTTAATTAATTTAAGTTTATGATTTTGTGAGCGTTGTGATACCCCAAAAAGCACCACTTTTCTTTTGAAGCTGCCAGCCGTTTTTAATTAGTTGCTTACGAGTGAAATAGTTAGTCATGCCATGGCCGAATAACACAATACGATTGTGCGCTTCGCTGAGTGTTTGAATATGCTGAGCAAGGTTCACAGTGCGCTTTTTAGCGTGAGCAAAGCTTTCAAAGTCGCCTTTGAATCCGGCAAACCACAGCGTACGGCTTAGCAAAACCCAGTGCCATGCTTTTAGTTTTAACGGAATGTTATAGAAAGGAATGTCCATTTCTTTTAAGTTGTGGCACGTTTCATTGATGGTGACAGCGCCGTACTGTTTTGCTGATAATTGAGCGCGTAAAAGAGGACTAACTATTACATAACTATCCTCAAGGCTCGCTTCTTCTTCTGGAAGACTGGTAGGGTCGAGTTCAGATCTATCGTAATCCTTTACCCACTTTGCGTAATCTGCCGCATTTACTTTGTCGTTATGTGCCGACAGTGGTTTGCCATGGCGAATAAACACCACTTCCTTTTGATTTGTTTTCATCGTCACATCCCTGTGCTGCTTTACTAATAGCTTTTAGGCTGTTTCAAGTACGGTATTATTGGCCCCTTGGCCATAAACAGCGTGACTTATATAGTCTGCCAACACATTCTTCTCATCTTCTGATAAACGTAAACCGTGCTTGGTACGACGCCAAAGCACATCGTCTACGTTCTTAGCCCATTCATACGCAATAAGATAATCAACCTCCGCTTTGTAAAGCATGGCGCCAAAATCAGCACCAAGGTCGTCCAAAGACTTTGCATGCTTTAAGAATTTAAAGCACAACAACCCGTACTGCTTAGCGTATCGCTGCGCTAAAGGAACTGGTAACCAAGGAAAGTCGCTGGTTAGCTTTGCAATAAAACGTTCTTGGCTTTCAAAAGCACCACCTGGAAGCGGAACCTCTTTCGTCCACGCTTTTTTCGCCTTTGGGAAACACGTAACCAATTTATCTACGGCATGCTCGGCAAGTTTTCTGTAGGTTGTAATTTTACCGCCAAAAATATTCAATAGAATTGGCTCGCCCGCACTGCCTTTTAGCTCTACTTTGTAGTCGCGAGTAAGCTCTTGTGCTGATGCATTTTTCTCTTCTAAAAGAGGTCGCACGCCACTGTAACTATGGACTATATCTTCACGGGTAATCTTAGTTTTAAAGTATTCATTTACCACATCAATTAAATAGTGGGTTTCTGCGTCTGAAATCGCAGCATCTGACGGGTTACCGGTAAAGTCTTCATCGGTGGTGCCTACCAAAGAAAAATCACCTTCGTACGGGATAACAAAAACAATACGTCCGTCTTTGTTCTGCAGAATGTAAGCTTCTTCTGTGTCGTACAGCTTAGGAACAATAAAGTGGCTGCCTTTAACCATACGCATTGCATTTGGGTTATTCACATTCACTAAGCGATCTAGAAACGAGACAGCCCAAGGGCCTGCGGCGTTTACAATAGACTTCGCCTTAACTGTAAACGTTTTCCCGCTTTCGTCACGTAAAGTCATAAGCCATAAATTATCTTGTCTCTCTGCACTAACGCACTCAGTGCGAGTTAGAATTTCTGCACCTTGGTCTTGCGCTGCAAGTGCATTTAAAACAACTAGACGGGCATCGTCTACCCAACCATCTGAGTATTCGAAGCAAGTAGAAATACTTTCAACTAGTGGCCCTTGCGGAGTAGTTGCTAGTTTTCGTGAACGAGGAAGCACGTTGCGTTTAGCTAAAGAATCATAAAGAAACATACCAATACGAATCATCCACGCTGGGCGCAGATGTTTTTGATGTGGCAATCTAAAGCGTAGCGGCCACATAATATGGGGCGCTTTCTTCAATAAAACCTCGCGCTCTGCCAAAGCCTCTTTCACTAAACGAAACTCATAGTGCTCAAGGTATCGAAGACCACCGTGGATTAGCTTACTGCTTGAAGACGAAGTAGCGCCAGCAAGGTCACCCTTTTCACAAAGCATAACCGAAAGGCCTCTGCCGGCCGCATCAACGGCAACGCCAACACCATTTACGCCTCCGCCAACAACAAGCGTATCTAATACATGTTCATTTTGATTACTCTGAGTCATTGTTCGCCCTTACATGGCTTTTTCATCTTTTGGCTATTTGACAACCAATTTATTGTTAAGTCAACACAAAACGAAAACAAACGAACATTAAAGAAAAATTAAGAAGCAAAAAAGTGCTATCAGCACGGCTAAGAAAGTAATATTAGTCCGATGGAAAACGTAAAGCGCAAAAGTAGCGCAGGAGCTTGCGTGGGTCTTAACCTATGAAGTAATAAGGTAGATAAGTTTTATGACGAGAAGGTGTCAGGCTTTAACGAAGGTAATGTTATTTTCTTCAATTATTTCCATAATACTTTCAGGTGGCGTTTTATCACAAACAAGACAATCCACTTGAGAGATATGCCCCTGCTCAACCATAGCGCGGCGCTCGAACTTGCTATAATCGGCGGCAAGAATAACATGCTGTGTATGTTCTAATATGGCTTGAGATACCTTCACTTCGCGAAAGTCAAAATCTAATAACGCGCCATCTGCACTAATACCACTGATGCCAATAATGCCATAGTCCATTCTAAACTGACTGATAAAGTCGCAAGTCGCCTCACCAATAATACCGCCATCGCGATAGCGCACCTCACCGGCAGCAATAATGACTGAGAAGTCTTCTTTAGCTGACAAAATAGTAGCAACATGAATGTTATTGGTAACCACATGCAGGTTTTTGTGGTTCAGCAACTTAGTAGCAATAAGCTCTGTTGTGGTACCGATATTGATAAACAGTGAAGCACCGTCTGGTATCATAGCGGCCACAGCATCGGCAATTTTTTCTTTTACCTCGGCATTTTGCGTTTTACGCTCCTGGTAAGGCGTGTTTTCCCAGCTTTTGTTCAGCCCAGCACCACCGTGATAGCGACTTAATACACCGTTGTCGGCGAGTTGATTCAAATCTCTTCTAATAGTTTGTGGCGTAACGTCGCATGCAGAGACAAGATCATCAATAGACATAAAGCCATGTAGCTTTATTAAGCCAACAATTTTTTCATGTCGCTGCGTTTGATTCATTATTTACCCCAAAACTACCTATTAGTTAGGCACTAGTATAATGATTAATGCGTTTACTTCACACGAAAATCGAAAACACAAATGTTCGTTTACGAAAATAGAGCATTGTTAATCACGTGTAAATAATGCACACTCTAGAAAAATATATCTTTTTGGAGTGACGTCATGGGGCAGCATATTCTTGCCATCGACCAAGGTACTACAAGCTCACGAAGCATAATCTTCTCGCCAAACGGCGCCATTGAAGCTATTTCCCAAACTGAGTTTTCACAAAAATATCCGCATGATGGATGGGTAGAACACGATCCTGAGGAAATTTGGGAAAGCGTTGTCTCTACAATAAAAAACGTTTTTGATAGATGTGCACTTACTGCTAAAGACATTGCAACTATCGGTATTACAAACCAGCGTGAAACTACACTGGTATGGCACAAAGACACAGGAAAGCCTGTGTATCCGGCTATTGTGTGGCAAGACAGACGTACATCGCCACTTTGCAGAGAGCTAAGTGAAGATGCGGAATTGGTATCGCACATTACCGAGTCAACAGGCTTACTACTTGACCCGTACTTCTCTGCTACAAAGATTGCATGGATATTGGATAATGTAGAGGGCGCACGTGCTCAGGCAGAAAACGGCGAACTGCTATTTGGAACGGTTGATACGTTCCTAATCTGGCGTTTAACAAACGGTGCTTCACACAAGACCGATGCAACCAATGCATCTCGTACCATGCTGTTTGATATAAACAAGCAATGTTGGGATGAAAAGTTGCTCAAAACTTTCAACATTCCAGCATCAATGCTGCCAGAGGTTATGGACTGTGCAGCAGATTTTGGCGTGCTTGACGAAAGTATTATTGGACGGGCTATTCCTATTCAAGGTGTTGCGGGCGACCAACAGTCGGCGCTTGTTGGGCAAGCGTGTTTTGAAAAAGGTATGGCAAAAAGCACTTATGGTACTGGATGCTTCATGATCCTTAATACAGGTGATGAGCCGCTTCAGTCGAAAAATAGACTGCTTACTACTGTTGGCTATCGAATAGATGGAAAAACAAAGTATGCACTAGAAGGCAGTATATTCATGGCGGGTGCCACGGTACAGTGGCTTCGAGACGGTCTTAAATTAATTGGTGACGCCGCAGAGACAGAAGCGCTTGCGCAGCGCGCTAGACAAGATAACGGCGTATTTTTAGTGCCCGCCTTTACCGGCCTTGGCGCACCGTATTGGGACCCCGATGCGCGCGGCGCAATTTTAGGGTTAACTCGAGACACTGGAATTAGCGAAATTGTTGCTGCGGGTCTTCAGTCGGTATGCTACCAAACTAAAGATTTGCAAAAAGCCATGGAAAGTGACGGCGCGCGCCCCACTACAATCCGTGTTGACGGTGGTATGTCGCGTAACGACTGGGTAATGGGCTTTTTATCAGATATTCTAGGGGCAGAAGTTGAGCGACCTGAAAACACGGAAACAACGGCGTTGGGCGCAGCTTTTCTTGCCGGCCTACAGGCGGGGATCTTCACTTCGTTAGATGATTTAACGCAGTGTTGGAAGAGTGATAGCGTTTTCACCCCAAGACTCACCAAAGACGAACGCAACCGCGCTTATGACGGATGGAAAGAGGCGGTAGATCGTATTCGTTGTAGTTAATCTTGCCCTGCAATGCTTCTCAACTTTTTAGTATTTTCTATATGTTAATAAAGTGCGGTTATAAACCGCACTTTTTTTATACAAAAAAATTTTTATAACATTGTAATTACATTGTCATTTTGTGTTAGTATTGAAATCAAGGTAAACGTTTCACCTTTTACCTTGATTAAGAAATGTTATTTTTTTCAAGAAGTTACAAATAATAAGCGAGAAAAAATAACGCTAAATGTGTAAAAGTAATGTTAATAAGCTTGTTCCGCACATACTAAAAACGTAATTTAAGTGCAAAGTACGTTAGAACGTAGCCTACTCACGGAGAAAACACAGTGACACATAAAATTAACACATCACAGCTAGGCCCTATTGCAAAGCGCTCTCTGCTTGGTGTTGCAATCGCCTCTGCCCTACACTCACCGATTGCCTTATCACAAGACGCTGACACTCAAAATGTAAACGATGCACCTGTTGAAGTTATTGAGGTTCGCGGCATCGTAAGTAGTCTTAAGCGTGCCATGTCTGACAAGAAAGAAAACCTTGCCGTGTCAGATGGTATCGCTGCTGAAGACCTTGGTAAGTTCCCAGATCTGAACGTTGCCGAATCACTTCAGCGCATCACTGGTGTTTCAATTGACCGAAGTGGCGGTGAAGGTCAACAAGTAACCGTGCGTGGTTTCGGCCCGCAGTTCAACACGGTACTTGTAAACGGTCGTCAAATTGCCTCTGACGATGCAGGCCGTGCATTTAACTTTGACGTACTAGCAGCCGACCAAATTACGGGTGCGAATATCTTCAAAAGTGGCGTAGCTAACTTACAGTCGGGCGGTATTGGCTCAACCATTAACGTAACAACGGCTCGCCCATTCGACTACGACGGCTTCCAAGCGGTCGGTAGTATTAAAGGCATGTACGAAAGCCTTTCTGAAGAGACGTCTCCACAAGCGTCTTTCCTTGTAAGTAACACTTTCGCAGACGACAAATTTGGTTTATTGCTAGCAGTATCTCACCAAGAACGTGACGTACAGATTAACCGTATTCAAACTGCTGGCTGGCGTCCAGGTTTAACGCTTTCAAACCGTAATGACGGCGTATTAGCAAGCAATGTTTACCTACCTCGTAACTGGGACCAAGTTGTCGACCAGCAAGAAAGAACGCGTACCAATGCATCATTGGTTGCTCAGTTTGCGCCAAGTGACGACATTACTATTACCCTAGACGGTTTCGTGTCTAAGTTTGAGGTTGATTCTCAAGTTACCGACCTTGCATCATGGTTTGAGCCAGATCGCGTAGGCTCTGCAACTATTTCAGAAAACGGCACAGCCATTCAATTTACCCAAGAAATTGATTTACACCAAGGTAGTGGTAACCCTGCCTCAGACTTCGTAAGCTCAACTCGAGGCGTTCGTGACGTTACCAATAAAGGTTTTGGTTTAAACGTTGATTGGCAGGTTACTGATGCACTTTCTGCAACGTTTGATGTTTCGAATTCTGACGCCAAAAATGATATCGGCGGCAGAGGTCGCTTCAACGTTGTAGGTATTATTAACAATTACGAATTTGACGGTACTGGCGGCACGCCAACGGTTATTCACGATGGTTTTGGCAACGGTCAACTGCCAGACATTAATTTAAACCGCCTGCACTATAACGACCTCGGTAACGTTGTAGCATCTGAAGATGAAGTAACTGAATATAAAGCTGATTTCACTTATCTTGCTGACTCTGAAGTGTTCCGCAAAGTCGACTTCGGCGTTTTGCGTTCAGAGCGTGAAAAATTTGTGTTCCAAGAGTTCGCTTCTCAATGTGCTTTTTGCGGTTATGGCACTGCTGCACCGATTGATGAACTGAACATTCGTCCATTTACTGCAAACAACTTCTTTAGCGGTCTTATTGACACGTGGTATACCTATGACGGTGATGCTTACCTAGACTACCTAGCTTCTCAGGGTGCTCCAGTTACGCCTACGCTGCAAAATAACTATTACAACATCGAAGAAGAAGTAACAGCGTTATATGCACAGTTCGAGTTTGGTTATGACATTGGCGATATGCCATTAACTATGAACTTCGGCGCACGCTATGAAGAGACTGACGTAGCTGTTTCAGCAGTTCAAGCATTTATCTCTGACGTCGTTCCAACGTCAGATCTTACGCTTTTCGCAAACCGCTTTGCGCCAGCACAAGACATAGTGGGTACGTCGTCTTACTCGAATATCCTTCCTAGCTTGAACGTTAAGCTTGAAGTACAAGAAGACATGATAGTTCGCTTCTCGCGCTACGACTCATTGACTCGCCCAACAATGTCGCAGATGTCTCCAGCAACAACGTTTGGTGAACCTCGTCGTCAAAACCTTCAAGCTAGTGGTGGCAACCCTAACCTTAAGCCATTTAGCGCGGAGAACTGGGATCTATCGTTTGAATGGTATTACAGCGATGACTCTGTATTCTCGTTTGCAGTATTCAGCAAGGAAGTAGAAGACTTTATTATTACGCTGTCTGGTCCGGAAACTTACAACATGACTGACCGTCTTCCTGGAGATTTCCGTTGCGCAGCAGCAGATTGTGCTCCGGGTGTATCTCTTGACCCACAAGACCCATCTCGCGACGTAGTAGCTGATACTGAAGAACTCAATGGTGCAAGTGAAGTTTACACAGTAACGCGTCCACAAAATGGTGAAACAGCAACGGTTAACGGTTATGAAATTGCACTTACCCATGTATGGGATAACGGCTTTGGTGTAACCGCAAATGCTACAGTAGTGAACAGCGACGCAGAGGTCTCTGGCGATATCACTCAATCATTTGCGTTAGAAGGTCTCGGCGACTCTCAGAACCTTATCTTGTTCTACGAGAAAGACGCGTTCCAAGCGCGTGTTGCATTTAACAACCGTGAGTCGTTCTTGTTTGCACTTGATAACGGCTTCTCAGGCGAACCAACTACGACCGAAACATACGGTCAGTGGGACGTAAGCGCAAGTTACGACATCAACGAACATCTAACGGTTTTCGTTGAAGGTATTAACGTAACTGAAGAAGAACTAACGCAAGTTGGTCGTTTCCCAGACCAAATTTACTCAATTGAAGATAACGGCTCTCGTTACGCAGTGGGTATACGCGGCTCTTTCTAAGAAGCGTGTGTTTTGGCAGGGACTAGTCCCTGCCATTTATTCATAAGCTTAATGGCAAATTATTTGAGTTTATGAATAAATGTAGTAAACACGTTTAAGTAGCGACAACTCATGAACCAATCTACTCAATCTTCTAAAAAGCAACGCATCGTTATTGTTGGCGGCGGCACGGCTGGGTGGCTGACAGCAGCCATAGTAGCAGCAAAGCATAATATTGCTGTCGGTGAATGCGGGCTTGATATCACGTTGGTTGAATCTAGCGATATTCCTACCGTGGGCGTGGGTGAAGGTACATGGCCTACTATGCGAAACACGCTGAAAGACATTGGTTTATCTGAAAAAGAAGTGTTTCGACGCTGCAGCGCTGCCTTTAAGCAAGGTGGTAAGTTCGTAAACTGGGTAAAAGAAGAAGGCGACTATTACTATCACCCATTTACCGTGCCGCTAGGTTATGGTCGCGTTGAAATGGCGCCTTATGTAGGCAA
>ENA-OWNT01000957-OWNT01000957.1-seawater-metagenome-genome-assembly--contig:-NODE-957-length-45425-cov-7.065471_pt1 | contig 45425 bp, 34 predicted proteins | sample MGYA00238136_ERZ651165 | MGnify/ENA primary metagenome ERZ651165 (study PRJEB26861, sample SAMN08777766) | seawater metagenome | isolation source: coastal seawater | place: USA: Florida | collected... | reverse complement strand
GCTGTCCTTGACACGCTTGACAAAGCTCTTCCATTTGAGGAAAATGTTGAGCGAAGCTTCATGGTTGAGTGCACAAAGCTGATATACCAACTGGAGGCATGTTGTGCCTTTGTGTGGTTTTCGACGTCGTTCGCACTACTCTCACAGTATTGTGTCACCCTTGTGAAGGTTGCCTCCTACCCGACCGTTGCTGACTTACTGGACAATGAGGCGCTCTACGTCGAGGCCCAAAATCGTTTCCAGCGATGGTTCGAGGCACAAACGAGCCAAGGCAGGTTTCAATGTTACGAACCTCCACCGTACAACCCAGCGATGAAAAAGGTTGGTGCATTTGCTGAGACGATGTGGATGTCGTTCGTATTGGTAATGTTTTGAATTTCATTTTCCTGACAGAAAGAGCTCCAGCTCTTCGACGGAAAGGGGCACACCCGTTCTGAATGGGACTGTGTCGCATGCAAGCGTCGCAACGAGCCAGAGTACTGCCGATGTAAATATTGCGGGTGAGTTGATGATGATGACCGCTGTTCGGAACCTGGCGTGCGTTTTTCAGTCAACAAGTAAATTGATTTTTTGTGCATCCAGCGCTGCCATTGAATACGATCTAACGAAAGTCAACGCAATGAGGCAAAAGACGGCTGATATTCTCGCAGCAAAGATTCCGCAGAAACAGAAAATGCGGCGGGGAATTCAATTTTGGTTACATGGAAACAAGCCCGATGGATTCCAATACGAAGACTACATTTAACGAGACGATGCGACTTGCGGACCTGTTTTGCCAAATGAGACGGTATTGAGCCCTTGCATGCAGTAGCAGTGACTTTGTGTCAATAAGAATGATCACAGCCGAGACTACTATGGTAGTTGATAAATGGATTTACAGGGCAACAAGGTGCAAGTAATTATTGTGACTCCGATACTTGCAAGAAGCCGCATGTTTCCTTGGTTATGACGTCTTATCCTTGGCGAGCAACATCTTCTCGTAGTCCTTGCGCGACTCGTATGCGCATTTCACCAGCTCTTGGATTTCGTTGATGAGCTCTTTTCGATTAGCATCAATCATGTCTGCAACATCATTTTTGTATGTGGTCGCGCGGTGCGTGACCATGTGGTCGATCTCGTCGTACAAGCTCTCCAAGCCAGAACGTTTCATCCGAAAGTGGTTCTTGATTAGCTCCATTTTCGCTCGAAGTTCGGCTTGCTTGCGCTGCGCAATTTCGTACTCCTTGTTAAAGTTGGTGGAAATGACCGTGATAGGAATCGCCAAGAAAAAAATACCCATAATGGATGTCAATGCAGCGATGATTTTTCCAACGTGAGTTATCGGGAACACATCTCCATAGCCGACGGTGGTCATGGTAATAATACACCACCAAAAGCACTCCGGAATGGACTGAAACGGACTCTTGGTTCCATCCACACGCACGTAGAAGGCGTTGTGCACGTCGTATGTACCACGCTCAGCGTAATACATGAAGGAAGAGAACGTCACCATTGCAATGACAATGATGAACAACAGCATCATGAGCGCTGACAGACTATTTTTCATGGCAACGAGGAACATGTCGACCCACGTCAAGTACCTGGCGATTTTAAAAACACGGAAGACTCTCAGCAGTCGAAGAATTCGGAAGGAGTCAAGGTCCGAGAGAATAGCGTCATCCGTGTCACTAGCAACCTCAATAAACACCAACTCTATGTAAAACGGCAATATCGCCAAGAGATCGATGGTATTCATGAAGCTCAGAAAAAACTTCTTGTAGTTCGGCGTTGTTGCTACGCGCAACACATACTCCAACGTGAACACGGCCGTGCAACCATACTCGATGACATCCCAGACGTCGACCTCAGCAACATCCTTTCTGTGGTACTCAGGGAGTGTCTCGACACAAAACGCTGTGCACGAAATTAGAATGAGCACCAAAATGAAGATGGAAACCACGCGCGCAGCGGGGGCTTTGTTTGGTTCATCCATGAGCGACCACAGCCACTCCCTGGAACCATTGTTGCATCTAGGAAAGCAAGTACACTGCCGTCGCCGAGCTTTGATGGCAGCATTTTCGGCTTGTGCCTTCTTGGCGGCAGCAGACGGAAATATTTTGTTCAAAGTTGCCTTGGTCAAAGGCTTGGCAAAAACCTGCGTGCGTGCTCTTTGAACATCTGACATAGCGAAAGATACAACCCTGCACAAAAAGAGTGTATCTGCTCTACATCAGCAGCATCAATTTTGCTGTGACTGTGCACAGAGGTTGCCGTGAAACGTGGAAGACCAGCAACTACTGATGAATTCGCGGCAATCGTTCCTTGTCGAATAAATTTCTTCTTTCTCACGATCCAATGGTCAGGCCGGCCAAAATCCTGCGGCTATTCACACCACGTCAACTTGCAAGCCAAACGCCTTCACTCGCATGCCGTGAGTACATTACGACCGCCACAACAACTATAACCAAAACGCGCACTTTCGAGCACACCAATCGCACTCGAGCAAGACGAGTCGAGTCCTGCCACACAACAACATACATACAGTGTACTTACATAGTCTGCGACGGCAACAGACAACAGGCACTTTCTCGGCAGAGCGTAAAGCATCTGCCTCTTCGCCACAACACCTGCAACTTGCCACGGACTCCCCTTCTTCATTGGACACAAACACATTGCATTGCAGAAGGGCAGACAGAGGACTCATCAGACAGCAACCCAAACCAAACCAAACCAAACCAAACGTACAACAAACAAACAAACGAACAAACAAACAAACAAACAAACAAACAAAGAGCAAAGAGACAGATAGACAGACAGACAGACAGACAGACAGACAGTGAGAGAGACAGAGAGGGAGGGATGGAGGGAGAGAGAGAGAGTTGAGAGTGACAACGACAATGACAACAACAACAACGACAACGACGGTGACAGTGACGGACGACGACGGACGACGAACGACGGACCACAGACCACAGAACCTCGAACGACGGAGGCAAGACAGACAATGAACGAACGAACGAACGAATGAAGGCACAGTTACTCACTCACTCTCACTCTCACTCACTGACTAACTGACTGTGACTGACTGTGAGTGACAGTGAACAGTGAGTGAGTGAGTGACAGTGTCAGTTTTTCCTCCCTCCCTCCACATTCACATACATTACATGTATTCCTTGTTATGGAAGGTAAGTTTCTTGGTGGTATCCCACATTAATGTTATCGTATTACGGGAATCTGTGTTCAGGAGAGTCAGTTACCCCAACCCACCCACCCAACCCATGTGAGTGACAGTGACTGACAGTGACTGACAGTGACTGACAGTGACTGACAGAGGTCCAGTTCTCACTCACTCACTCACTCACTCACTCACTCACTCACGCAGCCCGCGCCAACTTCCACTCTCACTTCCACTCTCACTCTCACTCACTCACTCACTCTCACTCTCAGTCAGTTGAAGGGCAGCTGAGAAGCTGAGCAGTTTTCATTTCAGGCGGCGGGTGAGTGAGTGAGTGAGTGAGTGAGGTTGATTGGATTGAATGATTGAATGGATTTGCATATATGTAGTACAGTACGCTTAATTGAAAGTGGAGACGGCTGTTATACTCACTGTTCTTTTCTCAAAATGTCTTTCGCGCAGTGTCATAGTGTCATAGTTCATAGTGGAAATTGGAAATCGAGTTTGGAGTTTTGCAACGCCGGCGCGCTCCAAGCGGCGTGGTTATGGGTGTTTCAACACCCATTATAGCTGCCCAGACTCTCCTTGTGGGTCTTCAAACGCCCAATGTCCGAATCGCGTCGGCAAGGAAGCGGCAAGCGGCAAGCGAGCGTTCGTCGACCGTGGACAAAAGAACAATGTCATTCTATTCCTACTTTCATAACACCAACAGTACCAGCGTATTGTACTAAGTACTCTAGTACTGTTACTTTTGTGATTTTCGATTTTCGATTTTCGATTTTCAGACAGTCCAGAAAGTCGACACACGCGCCGTGCCGCCGTGCCGCCGTGTCGCATTTGAATTGAATGAATGGAGGCGGACGTTGGATACTGCTGCTGCTACTTCGCTTCACGTCTTCGCTTTGTGGCGTGCTGTGCTGTGCTGTGCTGTGCTGTGAGAGCGGAGACGGTTGGACAGTCGAGCGGCGTGGCGTTGAGACTGAAGATGGAGCGAGCGAGCGAGCTGTCGTGTCGTGTGCTTGGTGTTGGTGTTGGTTTGTTGACGCATGCATGTGGATGCAATCCAACGGCGGAGGGGAGAACAGGGATGGGGCGGCACCTGCGCCAAGATACGAGACGACGTGACGACAAGGAAGACAGCAACGCACAGGAAATAAGTGTTGTTGCCTTGTGCTGGTGCGCTGTTTTTTTCTGCGGTTTTTGTCGTCGTTGTGCTGCGTCTGCTCGCTGCTTCGCCCTGCCTGGCTGAAAGCTAACTGTTCCCAACCAACCCAACTACCAAAGTCTTGCACCAACAACCAACCTTTTTCAACCTTCCTCCTCACCGAAAATGCGCGGCAACGGCAACTCCGCAGAAGATCTCTCCCGCGAGCGCCAGGAGGTGACTGTCGCAATTCGCAAAAACAAGCGCCTGCAAAACCTGCAGAAGCGCCGTGCTTTGGCGAAGGCAAATGCTCAGCAGGCCGGTCAGCAGGTCAATGCGGCAGCGGCCAACCCCGCGAACGAGAGCAAGGGATCCGTTGCTACTGTTGAGCAGCTTCCGACTATTGCTGCCCAGCTCAAGTCGATGACACCCTCTCAGCGATACGAAGCCACTCGCTCTGTGCGCCGCCTCTTGTCGCGACAGGAGCAACCGCCAGCAGAGGCCGTGATCCAAGCTGGACTTGTACCAATCCTGGTCGCCGAACTTGGCCTCGTCAGCGAGGAAAAGACGCAGTTCGAGGCTGCCTGGGCCTTGACGAACATTGCCTCAACCGAACACACTCGTGTGGTCGTCAAAGATGGTGCTGTTCCGTACCTGGTTAAGCTGATGATGTCTAAGAACCCTGATATCCGAGAGCAGTGCCTCTGGTGCCTCGGCAACATCGCCGGAGATGGACCCGACATGCGTGACCTTGTTCTCAAGGTCCCCCAATCGTTGAACAATCTTCTCATGAACATCAAGCACGCAGCCACCACGTCGCTCCTCGGCAACGCTGTCTGGACGCTGAGCAACTTCTGCCGTGGCAAACCACAACCCCCAATTGAGGCCATCAAGCCGGCTCTTCCTTACTTGGCGAAACTCATCACTCACAACAAGATGGACATCGTCGGTGATGCCAGCTGGGCAATTTCCTACATCTCCGACGGTGATGATGACCGCATCCAGGCATGCGTGGACCTCAACATTGTTCCCAGTTTGATCCGACTTATTTCAGCAGATAAAGTGTCCGTGGTCATTCCGGCCCTCCGCTGCCTTGGTAACATTGTCTCCGGAAATGACAAACAAGCTCAGGTGAGCAGCCACCACTCTTATCGCTCGCTGATTTTTGCAAGTCACGTTCACATTCCATGTATGTTGTGTGTTTTCCGTCTGCATTTACTAGGCCGTTATTGATGCGAATATCTTCTCCGCAATTGCTCCTCTTTTGAACCACGGCAAACGCAACGTGCGCAAAGAAGCTAGCTGGACTTTGTCCAACATTGCCGCTGGCACTCCCCCGCAAGTTGACCAGCTCGTCGCCCAAAAGGAAATCATTTTGCGTGTGTTGGAGCTCCTCGATGTCGATGACTTCGAAGTCCGCAAGGAAGCTGCCTGGGTGATTTCAAACATCTGCACCGGCGGCTCGACGGCCAACATTGACGCCATTGTCGGCATGGGTGCCCTGAACACTATCTGTTCCATCCTTGACATCAGCGATGTGAAGATCTGCTTGGTTGCTCTTGATGCCCTCGACGCTATTCTGCGCAAGACCGGCAGCCTCGACTACGCCAATGTCGTGGAAGAATGTGGAGGTGTTGACAAACTCGAAGATCTCCAAGACCACAGCAACGAAGAAGTCTACAGGAAGGCTGTTGCCATCGTGGAAGAGTACTACAATCCTGACGAGGAAGACGAGGAGGAGGCAGACAGCGTACGTGACCTTCTCAGCTTGCATTTCTGGTTTATCTTGTTCTTCTCCTCTGACATTGTCGTCGAACTATCATTCGCAGAACTCAAACGGTGCAGAGAACCAGGACCCGACTTCAGTAGCTGGAAAGTCCGATTTCGGCGGAGCCTTTTCAGCCAACATGGCAGCCGCGGACCCTTTTGGGACGGGTGGCAATGTCGCAATGGACTGGGGGTTTTAATTCAATAGGGTATTGCCCGCAACAATAGTGGTGAGATGTCGCGAAGCCATAGATGTTGTTGGAAAATTAGATTGGCAATGTGCACACTCGACTCCGTGGTGCAGTATGCGAGTTTGTCGCTCGCAGCTTCCGGCATGAGAAATAAGAGAACACATTAGTCGTAACATAGTGAAAATGTTAACAAAAAATTACATTCCCCAAAATACTCTAACTATGGGCCAAACTTCGGGCAAGTTCCACGCAAGCAAACCATGAGCGCTGAGTTCCAGCACCTGTCGCATGCGCTGGGATTCGCACCCAAAGTCGACGTCACGACCGGGTCCTCAAACGATGGTTCGCGAGAATAGCGCTTTTTCAGTGCATAGCCTCCGCAACACTGGAATAGCCAAAACAAGATCGCTAGTGCCAACCAAGTGCACATCAAAGGGAAAAAAGCGGCATTGCCATACCTACGACAGCACGCATGCCGTTAACATCAACATATTGCATGCTGCGGGCTGAGCCACTTACAAATCAAGCACTTCTTGGCATGTTTGCAGCGCCCAAATGTACACCGCCAGAATAATCTCCGGGAAAATCAAAACCACAAATATCCACCACTGAAGGTTTCATGAGACACAAGTCATCACAGCGAAGTCATGGCGTTAAAATTGACGACAGAATTGAACAGCGGGGCAGGTAATCGGGAGCACCGAACAACTAACCTGCATGGGGAGAATGGCACGACGATATACACAAGTGCTTATTCGCGCACAGGTGTCAAGCTTTTGCCAGTCACCAAGGTACTTGTCCGAAAAGAAGTAGCAAGTCAGAGCGCAATACAATGAAGTAAACGTCAGGGCACCCGTTAAAACCGTCAATGTGATCTCCAATCCGTATACCGCATCTTGGGTTGCCCAGGCAGCGGAGGTGTCCCAGCACAGCGTTTTGCTTCCAAAGCCGCCGGGGTAGATCTCGCCGAAATACAGGCTCGCGGTCTGGGTTATGGTGTCGTTGGGCAATATGTGAGTTGGAAAGTCAGTAAAGCCACCGCTGTTCACGGTTGTATTGCAGTTCTGCATGGGCATCCACTTTTCCTCCGCGAGCGTCTGGGGCGCCGGCCCAAACACTGTTAGGTCGTTAGTCAGTCCATGATATCCACAATAAAAGCACATGTTATCGAAAGCATCTTGCACGGGCATTGCTTGTATCTCAGACGCAGGTCGACAGACATCTTCGAGCATGCAGTACCCAGTGTATCCTTGATCGTGATACTGATCACAAGGGTAATAATCGGTCGCCGCCAATGAGCTCCCGGCAACCGATGAGATGTTATACCCCGCATCCTTCGCTTTGAGGGCGTTGATGGTGATTAGAGGGCAACTCTTTCGACAGCTGTCGCCATAATAAAGCGTCACAACCAGGATATACACCCATTCCACTGCAAACAGTACTGTGAAGCACACATAGAAATTGAAGTACCACAAACTTTGCTTCCCCATTTTGGTCTTTGGGGCCAGAAACTGCTGCTAAGCTATCCTGTGGATCTCATGGTGCAGAGCTCCACTGTTCAACGCTTGCCAGATTAAACACGCCACACCGAGTCGTCACGACTCGGACTGATAAACGCCATCACATGGCGCGAAACGAGACCTTGTTCAGCCTCAGGTATCAATGGGGGCAGACGACAAACGTGGAGACCAAACTGTGCCCCCCGACGGCTAGCAACAACGTCACAAAAAACGGACCACAAAACCCACCCATTGAATCTTACTTACAGCAAAATAAAAGCCACTGACAAACCAAACGGTCCATACCCGCGACGACCATGCCCCTCGCTCCACCCTTTTGTCAAACAGACAGCAAGCGACAGGCCACAAGGCAGTCGAGCAACGCTCCTGAATCCTGGCGTTCGTACGACATACTCGCAAGTGTAGTCCGTCCAACACCTTGGGAGTATGTGGAGTGCCGGTCGCGACATCGTAACAACACCACAACACCACAACGCAACAACGCAACACTGGAAACTGTGAAGCGACGCAACAACACAACGACGCAACCACAACAACTACGACGACAACGACTACGACGACTACAACGTCAACGACTACGACCACAGCAGCCACAGACCAAAGCAGCCCTCGAAGTCATCGAAGCCATCGAAGTTCGTTCGTTGACGTCACAGTGCGCCACAGTGGCGTGCCACAGTGCCGCAGTGGGCCATGGACCGACGGACGGATGGATGGATACTTCTTTCTCGTCCAAAATCTTCACTTTGTCCTGAAAGTAGATAATCTGTCGTATTTTACATGAATGTCTCGTTTGTAGATATATAACTGTTTCTTTTACATTGTGCTTGAGCGAGATTTTTGGGAAATTACTGATAGATATCGTGTTTCAGGATATCATGGATTTTTGCTGAGATTGGCGGCGCCGTGCGTCATGATGACGTTCGTCGTGTTGTTTGTTCGTTTGTTGTTGTTGTGATGTCGTCGTGTTGTCGTGTTGTTTGTTTGTTTGTTTGTTGTCGTTGTTGTCTGCCGCCGACCAATGATTCGTCGGCTCCCGGTGTCACGGTACTGTCGAGTAAGTGTTGACTGGTCAATACTGGCGGCCCGAACAAAGCATTTGTGGGCGAGAACTCTTGCTGCAAGTGCAATCTCGACGCGAGTTGTGCGCGACCTTCGACAAGGCAAAGTTGTGCCGACGACATCCAGCAAAATGGCTGTCGAGCTGAACTATCATAGTCTTGAGAAAAGGCGACGTGGAAATAGTCGTTGGAAATTTGTCTACAAACATAAAGTGGCCTGAATCGTAGTTGAAGTGATTGATTGTACCATGGTGAAAGTTTCTATCGCCGTCCTGGCGTGCGCCGCCTCTGGGACGTTCGTCAATGCGTATCAACCCCAATTCGATTTTCCGTGGATGCAGAACCTCCAGGCTGATCCCGCCGAACGAGCTGCTGCTTTGGTGAAGGAGATGAACTTGACTGAGAAAGTCCATATGTTGCACGGATCTGGAGAAGGGTACGTTGGCAATGTGGAAGCTAACACCCGTCTCAACATCCCTGCCATCAAAATGAACGATGGCCCCCAAGGCTTCCGTGGTATTCCCGGTACATCCACAGCTTTCCCCTCAGGCTTGAATGCCGCTGCCACTTGGGACGGTGACTTGGTGGAACTGTGGGGGAAAACCATGGGTGAAGAGTTTTTCGATAAAGGAGCAAACGTTCAACTTGGTCCTGGAATGTGTGTTGCGCGCGTACCACACAACGGCCGCAACTTTGAGTATCTGTCCGGTGAAGACCCCTTCCTCGGGTACAAGCTCGTGCCTCGAGCCATTAAGGGCATCCAAGATCAAGGAGTCATCGCCAACGCAAAGCACTACGTCAACAACAACCAGGAAACCGACCGCACCACCGTCAGTGAAAATGTGGATGAACGTACACAGTTTGAATTTTACTATCCCCCGTTCCGTGGTGCCGTTGAAGCCGGCGTCGGCAGCGTGATGTGTTCGGTGCGTTGGTATCAGAGCTTGCCTATTGCGATTCTGTTGGTGTTTTTGCACCTAAAATTACCCTGTTGTCTGTGTTGTGATGGTAGTACAACAAAATTCGAGAAACTTGGTCTTGTGAAAACCCCGAAACACTGCAGCGTGATCTCAAGGACCGCATGGGTTTCAAGGGATGGGTCATGAGTGATTGGGGCGCCACTCACTCAACCTCTATCAATGCCGGTCTGGACCAAGAGGTACAGAGCACAGTTGCTGCATTCGCGTTCACTTCTATTTCAAAGTCATGACCTCTGAATGTTGTCATGGTCACGATTTTTTGCAGATGCCGTCTGACAATTTCATGGGCGATGATGCCCTGACAAAGGCGGTTGCTGCTGGCAATGTTACGGAGGACAAGATCAACGACAGCGTCATGCGCATTTTGACTCCAATGTTCCAGTTCGGAGTATTTGACACTCCAAACAACGGAACGCTGGACAACAACGTTACCAGCGCCGCTCACAATTTGGCGGCTCGTCAAATTTCATCCGCCAGTACCGTGCTTCTCAAAAATGACGGTGTTCTTCCACTGCCGTCGTCCACAAACAGCATTGCCATCATCGGGGCCGAAGCATCCAATCCAACCACCCATGGTGGAGGCAGTGGGCAAGTGACACCAGGATACGTTGCAACTCCGTTGTTTAGTCTCAAGAACAAGCTTGGCTCTCCCCCTGCACCAGCCCGCAAGAGCAACTGCTCAGACGGCCAATTCGACACTGGATTTGACTACCGCAACACTGACAGCCAAACATCACAATCCGATGTTGACAGCGTCGAGGACTGCTGCTCCCTGTGCGCCGCGAGACCGGATGGAAATTGCAATTACTTCACTTACGTTGCCAAGGACAAGACGTGCTGGATGAAGTCCACGAACAACAATCGAGTTGCAGATGCCGACGCGGTGTCTGGTGGTTGCCATGCAGAGCCCCCGGAACCTCAGGACCCGTGCCACGATGGTGTTTGCGTGTACGTCGCAGGAGATGATACCGGCGATGCCGCCAAAGCCGCAGAGCAAGCTGATGTGTCTGTAGTTTTTGTTGCCACAACTTCGAGCGAAGGCAGCGATCGCGACAGCCTCAGCCTTGGCCATGGAGATGATTTGGTCAACGCAGTCATCGCCGCAACGGCCAGCAACTCAAGCAAGAAAGTCATTGTCGTCGCCGTGACTCCTGGCGCTCTTCTCACACCCTGGGCTGACAAGGCTGCGGCTGTTTTGATCCCATTCATGCCGGGACAAGAGTATGGCAATGCCATCACTGACGTGCTGTTTGGAGAAGTCAACCCTAGTGCCAAGCTGCCACTGACTTTCCCGAACGTGGACAATGAGCAGCAATTCACGCCGGAACAATGGCCTGGTGTTGGTAACCCTCGTCAAGCAAACTACTCTGAAGGCGGATTCTTTGGGTATGTGGCAGCTTGTGGGCTTATATGTGGCAACTGCGTACATACATACATGATGTGCTAACTATGCTGCGCTTTCATCCGTTGCAGATACCGCTGGTACGACAAACACGATGTGACTCCAGCGTTCCCGTTCGGCCACGGATTGTCGTACACGACGTTTGATTACTCGAACTTGAAGGTACGGCGTGTCGTCCAAAGCCCCAATTCTGGGAGTTTTGTCTTTTGTCTGAATGTGTTCTGAAATTCGTTACAGATCGAAACAGGAAACAAACACAATGCCAAAGTCACCGCAACTGTAACGAACAACGGCACAGTGGCGGGTGCCGAAGTCGCACAGCTGTATTTGAAATTCCCGGAAGACGCCGAAGAACCGATTTGGCAGTTGAAGGGCTTTGACAAGACCGCGTCTCTCGCACCCGGAGCATCTGCCACAGTCGAGTTTGACCTTGTTGCCCGTGATGTTTCAACGTGGAACGTCGATGGTGCTAACTGGACCGTTGCCCCGGGCACGTTCGAAGTGGCAGTTGGCGCTTCCTCCCGCGATCAGCGTTTGACTGGGTCGATCAAGCAGTAGACTGCGGTCCATAAATACTGTCATCGGGAAAATTGTTGAACACCGTACTCGAGTACTTTGTGTTCCGTGCACAATGTCCCTGTGGGCGACTAAACTAAACGTCTCGTGCGTTCGCCCTTACTTACATTGCGGTTACATTGCTCGGTACATTGTTCAACCGAGGGGTCCAGCGTCCAGAGCTATTACCCCTTGCAATAGTCTCATCAGTCGCACCATCGCACGATCATCCACAGTGCGTGCTATGCGTGCGCGCGAACGGCTCTCAGCTCTCAGCTTCAGCCAGATGTGACGCTGTGACGCTGTGACGTTGTCGCTGTTGTTGTTTCACGGAGTGTGATTAGCCTGTGAATATTTGCATGTGGAAGCCACGTGGTCGGTTGAGTTGGCCAGCAGCCAGCAGCCTGGCACCACAACGACAACACGACAACACGACGATGACGACGACACGACGACGACACAGCAACGCGGCGACACCGCGACACCGCGACACCGCGACACCGCGACACCGCGACACGGCGACACGGCGACACGGCGACACGGCGACACGGCGACACGGCGACACGGCGACACAACACGCGGGGGTGACTTATTCTGTTCGTGGACACAACTCTCAACGATGTCAGAAGCTCAACGTGTGCTGTGTCGACACAGGTGAGAAATGGTGAGCGACGTTCAAGAGATAGTTGGGCCTGCCACTAAAGTTGCAAGGCACAGTAGAAGAGAATAGGGAGATGTTGTGACGGGGGAATCGCGAATTTTTGTGCGTTTTACGTTTCGACACAAATTCGAACTTGGTAGGAAGTTCAAAATGCGTAGTATGTTCCGAGAGTAGGCTAGGGCTGGCGACTGAATCCCACCGCACCGTAGTGACGGCATCCAAATGTTGCGGCGCTGTTTTTCGTCGGTGGCCACGAAGTCTTATGCTGTGAGCCGAAACAACAAACCGAGAAGAAAGTCTGGTGTTCAAAAGGAAGTCCTTGGCTTATATAAGACTTTGTTGACTGCTGCCAAGGCCAAAGATGCCAAAACGTTTGCGTCAGTTCAAAAAAAGTTTCGGAAAGACGCTGCATCAGTGACCAGGTTCGAATTTCAACGCATTGAGCACATGATTCGGAAAGGCCAGAAATACGTGAAACTTCTCCAGTCGGACTCCGTCAAAACAGTCAAATAAAACCGCTACACAACAGCATCGGCTTGACACGTCCCACCTTGGATGTACGTGATGTATTTTATGACGTACTAGTAATAACTATTAAACCAAACGACGCAGATAGATACACGTTTGATGAACGAACAGTCTGCATCTATTCATATATGAGCGGGTGGATGATCTCCAGCTGATGTGTAATATGTTCTGACAGTTTCTGCGCATGCCCAGGACTTCGACAAAATACTTGCTGCTTGCGAAGGACAAATCCATCTGCTGCCGCTTCGTCCATGCGGCCCATGCGATTTGATGGCAGATACACGACCTCGAACACAGCCGCACTGGAGTCACTGGTCTGCGAAACGTCAACCGCTGCACATTCCACACGGACAACGTCAAACAGAGGGATCTCCCATTTGACAATGTGTTCTTCTGTGGTGTTGCTGTCCGACCACTCAACCATGGGTCCGCGCCGGCGTGGCACAGCCACGTGCTGCACGCACAGAATTCGTCGGTTCGTCAGAAGTATGGTGTGCTTGAATCTTGACTGTGCGGAACTGTCCGGGAGTTGTGGTGATGGTTCGTGAGCAACAAATTCATCGCTGCCTCGTAAACGTCCGCCATCCAGCAAAGCTAACAACTGCGGTCCATCAGATTCTCCAGCGACGTATTCGCGGAGGATAGTTCCTGGCGTCGCGAAGAAGCGGGGTGGCCGCAACCGACGATCATGCACGCTAATATCGTCGTGAAGTTCAACGTGCGGTTCCTGAGACGATGTGGAACGGTCCGCTAGTTTCGAGACTAACCATCCAGACGCTGTGCCAGACGCCATCACAGCAGCTCCTAACAGGCCGCCACACAGCCCAGCAATGCAACCAGCAGAAAATGTCGCCGGGAACAGTCCAAGTCGTAATGTAAAACCAACAAGACCAGACCCCGGGGGTGACAGAACCCAACGTCGAGCGAGCACCGAAGGCAATCGGTACAAGTCTGCCCCTGAGAGCATATATCTTGACGGCACAGGTCGACCGTTCAAGGTGCTCGTGCGCCGCCGTCGCGCGGCTGACAACAAATGGAAAGGACGCAAAACTAGTGGCCAGCCTCCTATGTCATGAGCTTCAAGTTGTGCTTTGATCCAGTGTTCAACAGCAAAACTTCCAAGTTGTACACCACTTGCTACACCTCGCACGAACGCCGCCAAATGCGGTTTCCGCAATTGTGCCGAGAAATCTCCAAAAAAGTTTGTCAACCGTTGCAAGACGTACTTGATGCGAGCGAGTGCCCTTCGTGGCGTCACGATCGACGCTAGGCCCGCACGCATAGCCATGCCAGGAACTGATGGCAGTGACTTGGCACGACGGTTTCGGAGATGCACTCCGCCAAAGTGTAAGGGGAAGTGGTCCCAACTGCAACACACAACACAAAACAGCTCAGAAATACATCGTCGGTGACGGGCCATGCGATCAGGTTGTATTAAGACAAACCCGAACAGCCACAGAGAAAATTCTAAAACAGGCAGCATCTCTGCAAGCCATATTGATTCGATTTGAGTTGCTGAACCAACATTTGAAATGGCGATGTCAACCTTGAAAGGCGAAATGCCGTAATCTTCCAGGAAAACCAAACGCTGGGTGATTTTGTCAGAGTTTCCTGCATTCGTGCGGTCGGCATCAGTTTGTGCAGCGCTAGAGATTGGGTCATCGATGTGATTACGTCGGATGTCAGACGACGAGGAGTCAAGACCAGCGTCATTAAGGTTGTCGTCCTTCGCTGGTTGCAGTTTTAAATCTTTGCGATGTGCTCGACGAGTATGCTCCACATCGGCCTGCAAGTTCGCGGTGCCGTTTATGCACAGGTTCAAAGTCACCAACGAAGTCATGCATACTTACTGCAGATATTCCGCTGTCCCCTCGTGTGACGGCATTCGTAAATCGTGGAATCACGTCGAGCCATAGAGTCTTGAGGAGTTCGAAATCCATGCGGAGTGCTAAGGACTCCATGTGGCACTGGCACAGCATAACTGTAATTTCCGTACCATCGGTCAAGTAACGTTCGTAGTCAAGCAGTGCAGCAGAACAAAAGCGTTAGTATCGCAGCCAGCCTCAGCAACAACGACTTGCAGCACAATCGAAAACGCACAATGATCAATCATTGATTCCTGAAGGTCTTTGTCCAATTGAAATTCTAGCAAACGTCGTTCGCCCGCAAGTGGGGCTCTTGCGCCACGAAACTGCAACAAACGCCGCGACGTAGACTTGGACGGTGGAGTTCGAATATCAGTCAGCATTGATGTCGTAGCTTCGGCGTGGAACAATGGCTGCAGCACCACAGGACAACCGTGTGAGGCGAGAAGTTGGTTGTCAACCCTGACACCTTGGACGGCGACCGCTAAAGACGTTCTCAGCCCGAGCGCTGTCCGACTGCATGCTCGCGCATCTTGAACCCACAAACAGAGAACCTACGATATCAATACAGGAACGGCGTTATCTATCGGCATACTGCACACAGAGAAGAATTGACAAGACTATTACCTCGCGACGGCGGTGACCGACAACACCAACCACCGACACACATAGAGTCGGCACTGACACTTCAAATTCAACCTTGAGTGCCTTTTCCAACAGCGCCCTTGTAGAGAGACTTGACCAGTCGGTGCGAGACGACCGCTTGCGCGGTGCAATAGCAACTTCTGACGACGAAGACTTTGGATTCGGCAAGTGTCTGGTTTGACGTCCAGAGATTTGTTGTACTTCTTGCACGGTTTCCTCTTTTTGTGTTCGCACGTCCTCTCGCAAGTGTTGCTCGCGCTCGGCGATCACGTCGTGTTCATCCCGAAATCGAAGAACACGAGTTCCATCGTCATCACAAAATGTGTCGGCGACTAAAAGATGTTGTTTATGTTGCTTTCCGAAGCCAAGCGTTCCGACCAAAGACTTAGGACCCGTCCTGACTCTCACGGAATCAAAGGTGTGGACATGATGTGCACTATGGTTTCGGAGGTCAAACACTCCAACATGATGCATCTTTTGTTGTTGTGCGCTTTCATTGTCTTCTGCAAGCTTGACCACGATCATTGCAGGCATTGTTGGTTCATCCAATGCGTAGGGGCAACTTGTATGCGGATGCACAATGTCTGTGGTAATATTGCCTCCCGCAACAACCCCGGCCGCTGCTGCAGCCTTCGATACAACATTAATTTTTGGTAACCACGAATTGACGGACTCCGTTGCCTCATTCCGTTGCCTGAATACCAAAGTTGCTGTTGAACTGTTCTCAATGCGGTAAGGAAGGGGTCTCACGCTTTGAATTGAAGTTTTTTGAGATGGCACTGACTTTGAAGCCGCCAACGGTTTTGAAGCGCTCGGCGGCACTTCATCCGCCCCAGGACCTGAACTGACACTAACAACCTCTTCTGGCCGTACAACGACAGCGACTGCAGCGCCTCTCACCACGAATGTCAATTGTGCAACATACACTTCCTTTCGTTCAATGTGGTGTAGCCGCAAGAAAATGACGTGCGGTTCCGCAACTTCTTGAGCGGCTGCAACCTGCGATAACGCGTTGGCTTGCGTGGACAGTGTTGTGAGCAGTTTTGATTTCGCTTTTGCAGAAGCAGCGACAACTGCATCACTTAAAGAAACAGCACCGCTCCATGCCCAGCCAGGTTCATCGAAAGTGCACTGGAACAACTTCACGGAATCTCTATTTGTCCAATGAAATGGAGCGCGGTTTCCTGATTCAATCAAGAGCGTTTGATCAAATGCTGAAAATGGTGCTGGGGACCCAATTTCAGGTCCTCCGTCGGGATCGGCACTGTTGTGAAGCGTAGACTGTGCCCCAATCTGTTGCACTCGAATAGCAACTGGAAGCTCGTTGATGACAGTAAAACGCGGCACAATAACAACTTCACGGGTAAATCGACCACCGATGGCACCGGCTCGAAAGTCGCGCACTTCTATTCCGAGCGCGAGCTCTGATTGTGCCAATGGAGGTGAACTTGCTGGTGCCGAGGCGGCAGACTGCGATGAAGCGGAAACCGCTTGATTCAAGTCACCGCTGGTAGACATGTCAACATCTGAAGTGGAATGAAAGTTGTCAGAATTGAAGTGAATAGCGACTTCGTGCGTGGCCGGATTTGCCAATGAGATTTCACGAGCACACCACTGTTGATTGCCAGGATTCCGTGAAGACAGGCAAATCCGAACCCTCTGATCTTGACCGGGTGGGGCATACCCGAGCATCACAGGGTCAAACGGTGCTACTGAAGTGAACACTGTGTACAGAGTTGCCAGCTCAGCATTTGGGAATCGCTTTTTCAAGCTATCAGAGTGCAGGCGGTCTCCTTCCTCCACCGTTGCAGCGGTCGTGGTGTTGGAGTCGTCGGTGTTGGCAAGAGTTGAAGCCCTTTTCGTCACCATCAATTCTGGTGCGGATAGAGCCTTGTGTTGTCCAACTGCGATATGTCCAGATGTTCCACCACATTTGATCAACAATGGAAGAGAAGTTTTGTTCCGAATCACGTACGGGGCATACAACGCGACATGCAGTGACCCACTCCTCTTGGCACGAACACGTGCAACTACAGAAAGAGAAACGCCCGAAAAGTCTTGGATATTGACAGGAATCGCAAACGATGACGGAAGCAAATTAACGTCTCGTTCTTGAAGAGGAATCGGTGCGCTCCAGCGAAATCCAGGACAACGGACAAAAACATAAAGTCCCAGCTGTGAACGGAGGTGAACGTAAGTGTCACCTTGAGCAATGGTCAACTGAGGTGTTCTTGAAGCGTCGCAGGCCAATGCTTTATCTGCATCTTGACCTTGCATACCGTCGGTTTGTGGGGCGGGTCCCGATTCTCGTAACAACTCGAGTGTGCTGATGTGTACTTCACACGAGCAAGGCAAACAGTTTTTGATTTCGAACACCGGCTCAAACGAGCATACACGGACTTGTTTTTGCAAAAGGTGGGATCGTTGAACACCATCGTCGTCTTCTCGTGGAAAGAAAAAGAAGTCATCGTCGTCATCGTCAACAGGTTGCACAATTTCAGGTGGGTCTTCTTCGTACATGTGTACTCGGCAGAATGCATTTTCCTCAGGCGCATCGACTACCGATGCTGACTGCGCGTCTTGACTGGAATCACCGACTAAATTTTCGACGCCAACGCGCCGCAATGAGATAATCTCCCGAAAACTATCGGCAACATCGATGGGAACGTAGGTAGCTTGCGCCAACAAATGGTCACCAAATCCTTCGTTTGGCTGCGTCGCACTATCGTTCAGTTCAAACGCGCAAATCGCGAGCATACCAGCATCATTCGCGACTGCCACAGGGACAGACTTTTCCTCTCCAGGCCCTATCTCAAATTGCGAAAGAAACGAACATCGTGGAGTATGAGAAGGCACAACATGCTCCACCCAAGCAGCGACATCATCATCCTCGCGACGCATAACACAGACAGTGATTTTGCGATTCAATCCATTTCGAAGTCGGAGAGGAGAGGTCTCCGCAGCTGCAGCCGCTGCAGCACGACGTCGTTGTTCGTCGAATACACGCCGTGCAGACGCTGTTGCGACAAGCGTAAGGGCATTCGCAGGCGAAAACACTGCTGATGACGATGCCGCTCTCTGGTACCGGCGTTGACGAGCTTCGTATATTTTGTGGAAGCGTCCGACGTTTTCGGCCAAGGATTCCGTGACATTGAAGTTCACTGGAGTCGACGGGTCGATAGCAACGGATACCCAGAGATGCGACCCTCCAAGCTGGCCAACATCAAGGAGCGGATTAAGTGCTGATACGTCGTTGGAATGTGGGTAGTCAGCGCGCACTGCGTCACTGGACGCAAACAAGTAATCGGCGGATTGCATTGGGTTGCGAAACCACCGCTGCCACAACGTATCGGTGCCGGGATGGGGTTTAAAGTATGCGGTGTACTTGTTGAGCACGACGACTTTGAATCCTTCGATTACAGGCTCCCATCCATTATTGGCAGAGGATACTTGAGAGTTTGGGCGGGGATGGCGGCGCTGCCTGGCTTCGCGCTGCGCTCTTAAATTGCGACTTTTAACTTGCAGCTCAAATGAGGACGAAACTGAAAGCATCGCTGAGTCGCGACAGAGAATATCGGCACCCAGCTCCGAACTGTTCTCACCAAGATGCGCAAAGGGCCTTGAGATAACGTCAAGGTCGAGATCTTGTACTTCTAAGAGTGCCATAGCAGTACTCTCTCTTCGAACATCATAGACCAGGAACGTTTGCAAACGACCAAGAGAACATTCACAGTCTAATCGAGCCCAAAAGAAAGCCATGTTTTGGTCCATCACGTCACCTGGCGCTGCGCTTGACGATTCTTTGTCGTTGCCAACTGGCGGGGTGACCTTGACCGGGCGCGCCGGCCCAGATGTAGAGACGGTGGTGTGATTGATTTGAGAACGCAGCATTTCAACCTTGTTGTTGGCCTCTGCAGTCATGTTTCCGATGGCCGTCAAAACCTGATTCAGCGCACAACATATAAGTCAGAAAATGCTGCATGTACAACTCTCACCATTACGTACGTATGACAGTGCCGGGCCTGTGTCGAGCGACACATTCAATCGTAGTTCTGGAATGTTCGCGACTATCTTGCAGAAGGGCACACTTCGGTCTAGTATCCGAAGCGATAACTTTGAACTCTTCTCGAATTGCTGCAATTTCTGCACCAACGAGCTCGCAGACTACGAACAGATCGGTGATGTCAATCACTCGCAAACGATACTGGATGGCACAAGTCACAAAACAGAGTCATACCGTTGCGGAGCTATAACCGCAATAGTATTCCGCCGCTGCAGAAAGATCGAAAGGTGGCACAATTGGTGTTGAAAAAGCATTAGAAGCGTAAGGTTTCCACTGATCCATGATGCCGAACTACGAAAAATATCAACATGTTAATAAAAAAGAGCAGTGCGACGCGATGTGCACTGTTGACAACAAACCTCCAACGCCATACTGTGGACATTCACGTCAAGTTGTGCATGAGCAACGTGTTTTGATTGTGGGTGTACATCGTAACCTTCCAAGCCCACTCGCAGTGAATCAAAGGATAGTAATACAGTTGTAGACACTGCCGGCAAGCTGGCGTCGTTTGCGGTGGCGGGGGCTAGGGCGGTGGGTTGTGACAACCTTGACGCGGTTTTGCTGCCACCTTGCGAAGTTGTCGCTGCGGATACAGCTTTCGTGGCCTCGGAGCTGTCGTCAGAGTTCGGAGAGTTTGAATTGTCAACGAACCACAGTTTTGAATCCGTCACACAAATATTGATTTCGGCCATTTCAAAATACTGCGCAAGCGTGGACGGTGCACCATCCGCGTCGGAAGAGGCAGCATCGTGCTTTAAATCATCACCGTCAGTCTGCGCAAAATCAATATTCTGGCCTTGGGTCGCAGTATCGGCTGATGGCGATCTTGAGCGAGCACCATCGGTGTTGTCGCGCTCGAGTTTCTGGGTAGTCGACTCGTCGCCGTCGTCATTGCCAACACTCCATTTATGACCTTTGCTCACCAAAAATACGGCGTAGTCCACCAAAACCTACATATATATTGTCGAGAATTAACGATATGAAGTGCCCATACGTGCGCATAAACAACATTATGTGTACTGACCATGTATGCTTGCGGGGCAACAATCAAGCGGGGCGCGTTCAGTTCCAGATTAACGCTGCACAGTTTATTTTCGGAAATGTTGAGTTCCGTGGACACAAATGGGGTGATCGTGGCAGCAGCAACTGCTGCTGCCTCAGCGGCTGTTGCCGCTTCCACGTCTGAATCATCATCGTCCTCGTCCTCGTCCTCGTCCTCGTCATGTTCTTCGTCATGGTCTTCGTCGTGGCGACCAGGTTCAGTGTTAACATCTTGCGAAATGATGGGTTCTGCCGCTCTTGTGACTGGTAAGTTCCGTTCTTCATGCTCAAGTTCACCAGAAAATAAGGTCAACCGTGTTGGCATTTGGGTAGAAGCTTCACCCTCACCTTTTCCGTCTGTTGGAAGAACGAACAGTGATGATGCCCAAGATATATCGTCGGGCCTTCGCAGATAATCGAACACTATGTTGCCCACCGTGCCTTTAACAGTCAATTCCTTCGTTGCTTCTGTGGGAACTAAGAAGTTGTCCTCCGCGTTTGTCATGCTGAAGTCCAGGGCATGAACGGCGAACACTGCGATGTCGCGGTCCTTTGTTGGTCTGTAGTCGCGCGCTGACGACAGCGCAGCATCGTTCGCTAGGGATGATAACGGTTTTGTCAAATGCAAGGTAATGCCTGGGGCGACACATTGAAAGGTGGTAATAGTGTCAGACAACTTGCGCTGGCTCTCCGGTGGATCAGAATTCATCGAACTGTTTCGTTTTGAAACGGATGCTGCTTCACCGCCAATCTCAAGACGGGAAAAGTTGGTTCTCCACATTGTGTATAACAGAAGAGCCCAATGTTCAGTGAGTTTCATGTTAACCTCTGAAATATCGAGGAATGAGTCCGTGGACACCGTGGCTTGGTGCGGTCCATTCAACAAATTGGGATTCGCTGCAGCGAGTGATTTCGTTGTCGAGAAACGAAAACTCACATCGAATGCTTTCATGAATATTTTATCGATTCGTTGCGTTTGTCTCCGCAGTCGTCGCATCCTAGCGTTTTGAGGCAAAAACGACTGCTGGCGGAGTTTGTAAAGTTGGATTGCAGAGACCTCAGCCAAGAGTTTTCGCTGCTCTGAACTGGCTCCGCGCCATGCATTCGTGTCTTTGAGTTGCACTTTGAAGTGCTTGAAATTGAAAAATACCGAACAATTGTCGTCGTCTAAGTCATTCGCGTCCGTCGCATTTGCTGAAATTAAAGCTGGAATTCTGATTGACGGATGCAAAATTGCCAAATCGTATGAAAACCGCGAAGGATGCGAAAATTTGTAGGCGCGGTACGAGGGAAAATTCGCAGCGTCGGCTTGAGAGGGATCTTGCAAATCAAGTGATGCCTCGTCTTCAACCACTTTTTCTTGGTCGTCGACACTAGATACAGGCAATTGCTGGTGTGTGCTTCTTGTCTCAACCGTCTGTTGTTCCTCTGTCAAGAATGTGCGAGCTAATGCACCGTCTGTCAGCGTGGTTGCAACCTGGCTCACGAATGGTGCATCGAACACGACCTCGATGGGCCGCAATTCAACTTTGCAGTGTCGCTTGACGCAAATTGGGACGACTGCAGCTGCTGTAGGTTGAGACGTTGGTTGAGGTACATCAGTGCCATCGCTGAACGGTTGGACCTCGGTACGATTGTCCACTGGTTCATCTGTGGAGGTAGTTTTGGAAACATCTCGCGCCAAAGTCTCATGAAGCATAAACTCAAATAAATTCCGGCGTTCGTCAGGATGATGCGAAGAGAGAAGCACTTTCGGTGATACACGGCTGAAAGTTGACCCCGCAGTCGAACGAAGATCGTGAACAACAATGTCCCCGAGACTGGCAGCTATTCCAAACGAATAAGTATTGTCGCGGTAGTGTAACGACAAGCCCGAAACGACGGCTTTTGCGAGGGGAGCATGTTTGTTGCTGTCGCGCACTGCGACCAATGTACCGGCTTTTGGGTGCTGCATTGTTAATGCCAACTTCCCTAATGTGAAGCTACAATTTATCACGTTTCTGTCCACTTCCGATATCACTCCGTGTGTCAGGATAGATTTTGCAGATTGTTTATTGTCTGCAGATACAACGCCGCTGACAGAGTTGGTCGAGACCATCGCAGCAGGTTTTGACCCAGTTTCTTGACCTACGTCCGGACTCTCGAACTTCTGCGGTGTCGATACCCGAGAAGGAGAAGCTGTCGAGGAAACTTCGGCATCTCCGTCCACTTGAACAACCTCGAGCAGAGCACACAAGGTGTCCTGATTCAATACCACCTCTGCGTCAGCAACAGTGACCTTGAGATCAAGAATCTGATGATAACTTTCCCCTGGCTTTGCTTGTGCGAACTGAGTGCCTGCAATTTTACCTGGACTACTGTCGCCAGCGGCGCTCGGTGCGACATCTGGAGCAAAACGGAACAAACCACCAAAGTTTACGAACGTCTTTGTGCGGTCGGAGAACAGGAGGTAAGCGGGGTCAGGGAATATCCCTCGCTCTTGTTGCTGAAATGTGGTCACTCCGTCCGCATTGGCCTGTTGTATAATAATACCCGGTCAAAGCGAAGCAACTTCGACAAGTACTTTTGCTCGATGCACTCCGTACCTCTAGATAATCTACAATTTCCAGTGATCCCACTGAAGCCTGAAACTCTGCGACTGACGAATAAACATTGAGAGCGAATGAAAAGTCGCGCATTCGAATCGTAGCGACTTTCTCCACCATGTTGGCGTGTATAACGTCAATAACTGGATTGTTCGGATCTTGGAAAACGGAAGGTGCTCGTCGAATGGTGCCCACTGGAGATTGTTCAGTACCGCCGCTGACTTGCTGCGCTCCACTTCTTTCAATTTCGGCGGCACGGTCTCGGAGAATTGCAATTCCAATGTTTTCAAACACAAGCGCGAGCTCCACCCACTGGCGCGTGTGCTGGAAGCTGTTGCGAATGTCACCACGTATTCGACGTTGCCGCCTTTCCAATCCAAAGCGCCGACTGAATCCAGGGCGGCCACGATGGCCGCTTCTAGATCCTCGACGAGCTCCGAACGTACGATGACTGTCGTGCGTTCGACGACTAGCGTACGTAGATCGTGAAACGGACGAGGCAACAGAGTCTGGGCCAGCAGAAATGCCTGCATCAGATCCGAGAATGAATCCACTTCCTAAGCTCGCTGCGTCACTTACGTCGTGTTGACCCGTGTTTGCCGGATTGTCATACCAGCGCAAGACCCTCTTTAAGTAGCGCTGGGGGTTGTTGGAAGCCTTCGCGCGCAGGTAATGTGACAAATCTCGTTTGTACCGAATCAAGAGAACCCGCAACTCGTCGGCGGTGACTGGAGGCTGCTGCTCTTGCTCCTTTTGGTCATGAGCAACACGCTTTGAAGCTGCCCCAGTGTCGTCCAACACCGTTGTTGATGAAACTGGTTTGTTAAGAGAGTTGACCTGCTTCATGTTCGAAACTACAACAGCTTTCGCGGCAGCCACAGCTGCTACAGCTGGAGTCGTGCCGTGCTGTGAAATCGTTCGTAGGCGTTGCTCAACTTCACTTATCGACTGCCGAGTCTTCATGATACGGTCTTCCAGAAGGGCTTCATCAAACTCACTTGAATCGGTCGAGAACCCACTTGACGTTGACACAGAACAATAAGTACTGTCATCGTGGCTACCACTCACACTCTCACTGTCAAAAAGAGAATCTGCTCTGATTCTGTTGGCAAATTCTGGCATTGCGTCTGGTCGCATTGCATCACCAACTGCAGCCTGCGAACTCCCGCCAGACTGACTGTCGCCTTCGTTGTCTTTGGGTGCGTTTGGCCGACGGAAGTCGCGATTGGACTCGTTGTCGACAGTGTGAACGGATCTCGCCTGCTGTCTATCATCTTTTGGCGCAGTAGAACGAGAACGGGACGGAGATCCAACTTCATTTACGGTTTGCAGCCGAGCAGCCCGTAACTTTTTCTTTCGAGCACGTCTTGATTCTTCGTACCCTTCCCTGAAGGCTTCAACAGCACGCATCACCCGGGATAAATCGTCAGCGTCCAGTTCTTTCACTCCTGCTTGTGATATTGCTCGATTTCGAGTGAAGCGCTGGTGACGCAATTGATTACGGAGATCCACATCTGTTTGTGTAGCGTGCGACTTGGGTTTCGACTGTTGGTTCGATGATGTCTTTGTTGCAAAGTTAGCGTCAACAACAGACATCAATTGCTGATATTTCGCTGACGACAACTCCAAGCGGAGACGAGAAACTCGCAGGTCTAACTTTGCTCTAACCAACGTAGTGTCGTACGCAATTCTGGACAAACGCACGTCGAGAGTGAAATTGACTGGTTGCACCAAAAACATGTGATCGCACGGAATCCGTTCGTCAACTTGGCTTGGAGCATAAGAGCCCACTCCGCGTCGAGGCGTCCCCAACGGACTGCGAATACTGTCGTAGCTCTGGAAAGCGCGAATGTTTCGATGCCGTAGAATCACAGCAATATTTGTGAATGAAACTGAGTACCGATCGTAAAATGTGTCTTCATCGTCAAACGTTCTTTCTTCGTCATCCTACCAGCACCAACACCAGCAAATACAACACGCGGTTAACATAAGACCAATCCAATCCAAATCGATACCCCCACGGTGCACACCTCCACGTCTTCGTCACTCTGGCCGGTCGAGCTGGTGTCTTCGCTGGCATCTTCAGCATAGTCATTGATATTACTGCTTGAAGGGCGAGGCCGAGCCTTGGGGGCAGTTTTGGCCTGGGGCCCAGTTTCTTCAGCATCGAACACAGTGACAAGTTCCTGCACCTCAGACGGAGTCGTGTCTTGATTTCCTAACTGTTGATCCGACACAATATCTAGCCGACCCAAGTCCACAACCACCGCTGTTGACCATGCAATATCTGATGTCTTGTCTGGAATGATGAGAACGGGGGCGTTCAATCGGATGTTCAAAGCATAGCTTTCGTGGTGGTCCTGATAAAAATCCAACTTCTTGCGAGTTCGCTGCTTCAAATCGTTGTATTGTTCGATCGCTGCAAGCTCCAATTGGTCGATAAGCATCATCGCTCCAGGAACCTGAACAGTTTGAGCGAAAAAGTCAGCAACCCGCGAGAAACAATCCTGGCTATAAATGATTTGTGTTTCCAGCATCTCCAGCGTGACGGCGGCATCAACATTTTGCGTCTCGTCGAAACTTTCCAAACAAAAGTAAAAAAGCGGTTGGTCGTCGTTGTTTTGCTCTTCACCGTCGTACTGTTGGAGTTCGCCGTCTCCGAAACCATCAAGCATTCGGCTGTTGTTCTCAAAAAAGTTTACGAAGCTTACCGCTGCACTGGGAGACACCGAGCTGAAAGGAGGCAAAATAACGGCGCGGTTTGCACCGAGATGATGGCGCGTGTAGTCGAATTGGGGTGGAATCAATCGGTCGTTGCCTTCTGCTTCCTCGTCCGCAAGAATCGAATCGTCATCTTCTTCGTCTTCGTAGTCGAAACCACTCGACTCGGCGCCATCGAATCGGTCGTGCGCACCGGGCCCCGAGGTGGGCACGGAAGATCTGCTCACTTTACCACCAGAACTCTGCGACTGACATTTCGGGATCTACAGTTCACACAGTTAAACAAAGCGTCAAACCAACATTTTTGTGCGTTGCCGACCCTCACACCGCAATACGCACCCATTCTATTTGTTGTTGCGCCAGCGCTGCTTGCGATTGTGAAAGAAATATGTGACTGAAGAGTTCAGAATCAGATGTCAGGTCTGTCGCACTCAAAGCCTTCAAAGAAACACGAGTCGATGACCGCAGAACTCCAGCGGACTCGGCTCTTTGCTCCAGAGAAAACTCGCTGAACTGTAAACTCAAGAATGACACAGGTTGTGCGGCGTGCACGGTTCTAAGGGTATGACGAGCGGACGCTGGTATGCTCCCAGACGCTCGCTTAGTCGGGACATTGAGCAGTTGTAATTGAGCATGCTCGACGAAAACATGGAGGATAACAACCTCGTTGTCATTCGACGCCGCCGCCGACCGTTTGAGTTTTTGCTTCGACGGAGTGGAAGTGTCGGGTATCGCTTCGGGTGCTGGCAATGCATCTTTGAAAAGTTGCTCCAGATCAGCACGTGTCTCGTCCCACGTCCCGGCTTCCGTGTCTTGCGCCTCGGAGGAGTCCTTCTTCCCCCAGATCCATCCGGCGGTCCACCTGTACAGTGCGCTGCTCCCCGTTCCGGACTTTTGTTGCGAGCTGGGTTGTTTTGTGGTAGATTCCGTACTGGCATCATCAGCATAATCATCTTCATCTGCATTATCTTCCGACGCAGACTCTGCCGATGATCGACCCCTTCCTTCTTTCGCATGGCGACCGCCTTTGCTCCGGCTTGCACGTCGCTTGGCTTTTTCACGCTCTTGCATCTGCATTCGTGCAAGCAGTCGGTGTGTGGCAAGGGAGCGGAAGAGAACGATGTCCTCATATCTAAGTTGAACATCCTGCTCTATCGAATCAACCACCTGGTTCACATCCTCAAGCAGTTTTGAGGTCACCCCGTCACTGGCATGGGGACTGGTGCCGAAAATGCCACGACCAATTGCAGCAAATAAGCCTTTGCTTGCTCTCGAAGCCGACAATTGCTGGTCGTGCAACATTTTGTCCAATATTTTCTTTCGGAACCAGCTGTCGGTGTACCTTTTCTTGGCAGCAGCTACGTGTGATTGGTACTCTTCTTCACCGTGTATCCCTCGAGCCGATATTCCACGTTCCTTAAGCACAACACGTGCAGCGTAGCGCCACCATGCACCGGGATCTTGGACGATGGTGCCAATCGGTCGCAGGTGCAAAAAGCGGCGACGAAGCGACGAAAATTTCGCACTTGCTGACAAGTAGAGAAGCTGCCTGTATTGTTGATCATCAAACCCGATCAAAACCGTCCTTGATACAATCTGGATTGTGCGTTTTGGGATCTCGGGAATTTCAGGGTCATTGTTCACACGGAGTTGAACATTGCAATCAACTGGATAAATGATAAAGCGATGTGGAGCCTGGGTAGCAGATTGCCACACAAGTTCAGTCTTGGCGGTCAGAACCTCGACGCGGTTGTGCAGTGTACCTGTGGAAAGTGCATTTTGACTCGTCCGAACGTGAGTCTTCCGTCATTATTTTCCCTCGAGGCGGTAGCTAGGAGCTCGTGCAGCGGAGACATCCAGTTCGACACGCGGGGAAACTCCATAAAGCGCCAATCATACCTAACAAAGCCGAGAACACGAATGACAATCAGTCATCCAATTCCAACAACATCTACACACTCGCGCTTGCAACGTACGGAGTTGCACCGCCGTACTCGGAGCTACTTTTTGGCGCACGACGTCGCCGGACTCCAGGAACTCCTGGCCCACCTGTGGGAGAAACAGACACGCGTCAGAAAACTCTCGATTGAACAACATCATCGACGTCGTAAAACGAAACAATACGTGACAGCAAATAGACACCTGTGCTCCCACTTGGAGTGACTTCCGGGTCCAAGTACACCGCAAACTCCTCCACACGAATGACTTTATGAAAACATTTCGTATTTTCCACGATTTGTTCTTGCCAGAGCGAGTTTGTTGAATGAAGCTTAATGGACTTCAGCATTGCCCCAATCGCGAATGTTGCGCGTTGATTGGTTGACTTATCACATGGTGTGGAAATGCCGTCTTCAAATCGGATGTGAACATTGGTGATATTGACACGCAAGTTAGCCAACAGCTTCCCCAAAAGTCGCGCGAAAAAGCCATCATCATCCTTTTTGCTTGCACCAGCCTCGTCGTCGCTCCCTGAATCATTTTCGGCGTCCCCCGTTCCGTTTCGAGATTGCCGTCGATTTTTCTTTCCTGAAGCAGACTTTGTCGCTTTCGATCTCTCTTTTTGTCTCGCAGTTTCGAACGCCTTCAATTGCCGTTGTTTGTCAATTCTATGGCTTTCTCTCTCAAGATCACTTCCGTCATTTTGGGGTCGAAAAATTAAGAACACTTTGTCGGCCGATATTGTCACGGGCTCAGTTCCGAAGAATACGTTACGGGACCACGTGCACTTCAGTTGACCAATAATGCCTCTTTCAAGCTTCAAGGGCGTTCCCCCAGCGTCAAATACTTGCTCCTTTAGCTCCAAGTTGCGGAAAGTGATGCTATTCTTTAAAATTTCCGTTTTGATGGTTTTAGGATCAAAGCATCTGGGTTTGACATAGTCACCGAGGTAACGAATCAAAGCAGCCGAAATCTGACCACTGATTATATTTGAAATCATTTCGTCGTACAGTGCCGCCTAGTTGACGTGCATGCGTGACGGCGCGGAGGTGGCAAATTGTGCCACCCCGCCGTGCAGAGAAATAAACCTGTCAGCGTTGGAATTTTCGCAGCAATTCAAACACTTTGCATTTTTGTGGGCCGACGAAACTGTACCCTCTGTGCTTGCTCACACTAAACACGTACAGCGATTGCGCCACACCCACTGACTTGCCGCCCAAACACTCTTGCCGCTGCGCGCTCGCATTGCAGTCCAACACAATCTCCAAGCGCCTTGAGAAGTCGATGACAATGTGCTCCATTCGACCGGAGCGACATTGGACAAGTTGAGTCACATTTCCAGTCAGTGTCCTTGTGTGTTGTGGTTCTCATTTTTCGTTTTCAACTCAAACCGCCCGCCTCCCATCTCCCTCCTCCCACACGCACGTCACATGAACATCGCACCCCCACCCAGCGAACCCGTCCGTTGTACGACGAACACTGTGATACAACTATAATACTACAATAGGCATGCATCAAGCAATCCAAGTGCTAGCGTGTGGTGCGGCGCGTGGCCGCCGGAGCGAACGAACACGTGGACGCACGAACGAACAACGGCACGAACGGCGACGACGGATGACGAACGAAGATTGACATCAAGCAAGCAAGCAAACAACAAACTTTCACAACAGCGCGCATTGCATCCACCGTCACTCACTCACTCGCCCACTCAGTCTCACCGTGGCAAATAGGACATTGTGATAATGCACAGTACAGTACTCATATAGACAAACATGAATTTGTGAATAATAAATGTATACTGATTTTTATGCGAAAATTACTCTCATAAAATTTGAAAATTGTGGGGAATGAGAGGGGGATGGTCGCGTGATCGATTCCCGGATGGAGTTCTCAAATGAGCGCGAAATCAAATGTATGTATCCAGAATTTTCAAAACAGTCCCCGGAAACATTCGCGCGTGCTCGCCACGTCGGCACAGAAAAGGGACTTATTATACGTGATAATGTCAATTAAAGATTATATTCAAATAATTGTATTTATAGATAATAATATTGCAATACATGATCAGTGATTGATATGTTTCCTCAAACAGTTTTATGTCGAAATTATATCTTGTATTAGGAATACGTGATTTTCACCTGTTGTTGTGCCGTGTTGGTGTTCGTTCGTTCGTTTGTTTGTTGGTTTGTTCGTTCGTTCGTTTGTTCGTTTGTTCGTTCGTTGTTCGTTGTTCGTTGTTCGTTGTTCGTTGTTCGTTGTTCGTTGTTCGTTGTTCGTTGTTCGTTCGTCCGTCGTTCGTTGTTCGTGGTTCAATCGCTCGTTCGTGCGTTGTCGTCGTGCAGTTAGTTGTCGACGGCGGTTTCACGTTCGCGTCATCCCTCCATCTTACCCTGAGGGTGTCGGACAATCTCCATTGTGGGCGTTGGCGAAGTGTTCAGCTCCGTTGCAGTTGTGGCTTACTTGCTGTGGACGTGGTGTCGTGACGTTGCAGGTTGCAGCCGGCTTCCGTTTCCTTGGCGCGAAGTCGTCATACATACGTGCTAGCTCTGCCACGGACGGGAAGTGAGTCGGCGTAATTGAAGTTGGGCAGGATGCTTAAGTGGGACGCGAAAAATATCGATTTCATTAATTGTTGATGAGGAAATCGTGTCGGCGTCGCATTAGCTGACTTCGTTGCCGTGGGTGCACCATGAGCAGTCATGCGGCCATGGTTGAAAGGATGCGCCAGTTGCAACAGCTGCAAGAGCAGCTGTTAAAGGAGCAGAGGGAGGCGTTCGAAACATTGCAACAGACTCAGGAGGAGGCCAAGCGTGCCAAAGAAGAATATGAAAAGGCCGAAGCTGATCGAAAGCAGAAGGGCGAGACCGTTGACATTTATCAGGCCAACATTAGAAAAATGGCAAGCGAATACGAAGAAGCTGCGAAGCGAGAGGCCGAAGAGGCAGCTCAACTAGCCGAAGCGCATGCCGCAAGAGCTGAAGCGATTGAAGAACAACAATCGCAAACGAGCCCAGATGTCGGTGAAGATCGTTCTCAGCGACATGAAGACAACGACGAGCTTCCTCCGACCGATGAGCAGGACAGCAACACGAATACCAGCCAGCGCCCAGAACAGCCGGCCGAATCTGCTGCCCGGCATACATACGATGTTGGCTACAAAAAATGGGACAATCTCGACGTCGATGCCCTCATCGCCGAACAAGACGAGCAAGAAACTCACAATACCAGCTCCTCTCAAAACTCCACAACGACATCATCCACCACCGACGAGCAAGTAGTACGAGTGTTGAATGTGGTTGAAGGCGACATAATTCGGGACGAGGAAGGGCGCGAGATTGAAACGAACGTACCCACTTTTGTTTTAGAAAGGCAAAACAACATTGGGCAGTATGTATTGTACTTGCAAAGCCATCCAAGTGTGCATTTTATTGCCGATGAGCAGCCAGCTATTTCTGTTGCAGACGGGAATCATGTAACTGTCCGCTTCAGAGATTCTTATCACAGCAAGGACAGTGGTCAACACTCGGAAGTCACCGTGAAACTGTCTCAGGCAGTTTCACCATCAAAATCTACAGCCACTATTTCGAGGGACCACACCACAATGGTTATCAAACTAAAATGGGCGCGCCACAGCAGTGAAGACGCAATGGTACTAACCGATTTTGGCGACTCCCGCCCGGCCTCCATCGACGGTGGAGGCGAAGTCGCACGCCGTGCGTGGCAAATGGGGAACGTCCATTGTCGCTTCTGTGGGCAAGGTCTTGCGAAGCCAGGGAAGATCACGTCAGTATTTCCACTACCCTCCAGCAACTGGGGTGAAATGATGGATGCTCTACTCTGTCACTGCCACGGCGATCAAATGACCGTGGACTCTGACGAGGACGGAGACGGAGGTTCAGCGGCGTCGCCGAGTAGCAACACGAGCATACTCGGCGCTCTCATGTCGCTTTCAACTGAGTTGTCAGCGAAGCCCGGAACTTGTCTTGTTGGACCAACATACTTATTGCTGCAACGCAAAGATTTGCGCGGCTCAGCAATTCGTGTCGAAAGAAATGTAGCTTTAGCAGGAGGGTACGTGTTGCAGTGCAAGCGTTGCCTCACTCCCTTGGGCGTGGCGACGGTGGCTGCCGACCCGAATGAAGACGCGGAGGCACGACGTCGTCGGCGTCGATGCGATTGCATTACCCCTGAAGTAAGTACCATATTTTCAACGCCACAACTCCCTGTGCCAGCTGGCGGTGCGAAAGGCCGAAAACTTTTGAGCTCTTCCCGCACGAAGCGCCCGCAATTGACAGAGGCTCGACTCAACAAGTTCAGGGTGGTGATGAACGACAGTAGTGCCAGTGCACCAAAAGACCTGTTCGCGTCATACTCGGCGGAATCGCATGTTGGGGCCCAGGTGCTAGCTCTGGCAGAGACGGGCGGTTGCTTCCGTTTTGCACTGTGCGGAATCGCGGACGCCAAGACACATGTTAGAATGACACTCGTCAATTTCACGACAGAACTGCAATCCAGCGAAATGGAGCTGCGTCGTGTGATGAGAGTTGAATACTGTAATTTTCGACCCGGGGGAGAGGAAAGTCCAAGCGAAGAGGAAACGACCACATGGCTTCAGAAAGCTGATGGTCGACGACTTTTCTTCCATGAAGACGAGTTGGCCGAAGTTCTAAGTGCTCTTGAAACCAACCACGCATTGCTGCCTGGTGCGTACAACCAGTTCCAAGGTCGCAAAGTTAGTTTTTTGAGATGGTAGCAGCACTGCGCTGTAGAGTTTATGTTCTAACCACAAGTAGTATACAGTCTGATCAACAGTCCAAAGTACACATAGCAACATCAGTGCACATCGCGGGCACAAGTTGGCAACTTACTGTTCGTCCGTCGAAAGGTTGCTGCTTTCACGTTAGTTCATTGGGTCAAACGCAATGCCTCAGGTCTGCAAGCACTGCTTTCTGCTGCTGCTCGTAAGCCATGTGGTGCGAGGTTCACTTCAAGGTAATTACTTGACAGCCACGCCACACATGACTCAGTACCTTGTGCCGTTGGGTCCTCCTGGTCCTCCTGCAAGCTCGCTGCACACGGAGAGATGGGATGGATTGCAGCATGGAGTCTAACAGGTGTGTCGCAGCTCGCAACGTCTGCATGCAATTGCGCAATGCTATGCAATGCGATAGCCTGTGCAACATGACCACCCCGGACTCGATTTGCAGCGATGTGGTTCAACGACTCCTTTGAGCGGTTCTGGAAGATTTCCGCCTTGAGATAACTTTTTCCCCTTGCGTCCTGCAATGTCTTGCTTCGTGAACAGTGAAAAGTGGAAAGCGAAAAGTGAAAATAAGCAATGTATAGAATGAGTAATTTTAGTTCCAAGTGAATTGGGTGCGATATATATGTGTATCATCATATGTACAGTACACAAATTGTTCGAAAGAGGAATGGAATGGCGAATGGCGTCGTGCGATAATGTGTTGGCGGTGTGCTTTTGTGCTTTTCTTTGGCCAAAGTTCGTTGTTGCTGGTGATTGATCGCATTCAGTCAGTGTTGTCGTCGTTGTCGTCGTCGTTGTTGTTGTTGTTGTGGTGAATGAAGTGGCGACGTGGTGGAGTAAGTGGCCTTCCCGCAGTGGCAAAGGAAACGCAACACCGATTGAAAGCGGACCAAACGGCCACAACGCACTATGATAAACGTGGATCTCACGTGCGTTGAGGTGACCAACAGCGGACGTACACTCATGTGTACAGAGTGAGCACGGACTCGTGAGCATGGCGATGACTATATAATTGCTACGTGAGGGCTACCTTCGTCGCTCAGCAACAAATAAATGCCCTGTCGGGGAAGCCGCAAGGCACGACGGTACGATGGGGCGAAATCACAGAGGTAACGCGAAAGTAGACCGACTGAATAACTTGATGCTGAAAATAAATCTTTTGCCCGGGTTGCTCGCGCTGTGGACCGCAATGAGTGGAAGTCGTTTTCGTGAACAAAAAGGTTGAAACCATACAATGTCTGAATTTTCGACCCCAGCCAAACCCCATACCAGTTCGCCCGGTCCAGATGTTTCATGGACTGTGGCTAAACTTCGTAGGGCCTGCCGTGACGCCGGATTGCGGACCTCTGGCAGGAAAGCAAAACTGCTGCATAGGTTGCAAACCATTCAGCGCTCAAACAGTGCGGCAGCCACGTTGGCGCAGGACTCACCGCTCAGCTCGGTCGAGGCGCAACCGGAAGCAAATAACGAGGATGCGGCAATTGAGGAGAAAAAAGTGTCGGCAGTAGGAGGTACGAATGTGTCACCTCTTCAACAACAAAGTTCTATTGTGGATGAGCCAAACAGCGATGAATCACCGCAGCACGATTTGACTCCGACACCCGGTGCCACTCGGCCAGCGAAACCGCCGCCCCTGCAACTACACAGCATAGATGACTACACGACCGACAATTCTTGCGCACAGAACACAGAAACCGAGGAGAACAAAGTTGAAGATTCTTCAACCACAGTACATTCGTCGATGCCACGGCCTTCGTCGGCGAACAGTATCCTTGGTTCTCCATTGTTGACCTCTCTCAACAATCTGGTTGCAAGGGCGCGCGAACAAAAAATCCTCCCGCGCACGGAGTTACACAATCTGTCCCGCCGTCTGTCAAGGGCTCGAAGAGTCCTGGTATCGAACATCAAGGCAAAGGAGGTCGATATCGAAGCTTTGGGAACATGGATGGCACATACTCGGGCTCGATTAAGTCATTCAATCACGGCTTCGATGGCAGATGTGTACCCGTTTTGGAGTTTTGAGTATCTTTCACGTCTTTTGGTAGCCATCGTGCTCTTCTTTGCGACGGGCTACATCAACGCGGTCTCCGCAGCCACTGCTGGTTGGCGTACGCCACATATTCAAATATTAGACTACCCCGACGGAAAAGTCGTCGAGGGTAGGTACATTTTGCCCGACCTCGGTCTCGACATGGTTCAATACGCTGCTGAAAAGATATTACCGGTCGAGTGGACAAATTCAGACGGGTGCTTTCACTGGACCGAAGGACCTGACGTGATTCTACAAATCCATGTTGCGCTTGCTGTTTTCCTCATTGTGATAAGTCCACAAAGGTTCAAAATTATCAGGCGATTGTTCCTCATCTTTGCCATTTTGAACCTTCTGCGGGCGTTCACTGTCATCGTTACTTCCCTTCCTGATGCCTCCCCGAAGTGCGCGCAGCAGTGGACGGATCCGAAAACTGGTGCTTACAAGGCACGGCCAATATTTCCGGCCAATTTGTGGAGGGCATTCAAGGTTCTACAGTTTCACACAACGTGTGGAGACATGGTATTTTCTGGACATGCTACCGTCATGCTTTTGATCATGAAAGCGTACACCGAATATTTCCACACAACGCGGCTCTGCTACCGCCTGTCAGACACGGTGACGTGGTGTGGTCGCGCAGCGGTGAGGATTCTGACTTCACTTGGGCTACTGATGGTGCTGTTCACGAAAATGCACTACACCCTCGACATTGCCATAGCTGTGTACCTCAATTTACGAATTTGGGACGCGTACCATATTAACGCGCGAACGGTGTCGCTTCGAAGTCGGACGGGTGACTTGTTACAACGAGCGTTTTTGTGGTTTGAAGACGAAGGGGTAATTGGACTCGAACATCAAGTGTACGTACACGGCGACCACCCTTTTGTCGGGTTCGACCGCGTCTGATCGGCTTTCTTGAAATCTTTTGCTCTGCGTGATCAGGTATACGACTCAAGTCAAGCATGATGCACCTGAAAGTATTGAACACTTCGAAAGTCACGTGCGTTCTCCGCACCTGAATCCTGCACCATCACGGGCAACCACGAGTTTTTGTTTAGATGAAGAATAGCGTGGATGACACGGACTACTGTTCATGTTGTAAGTATGCAAAGTAAATATTTATAAAAAAGATCTTCAATTCGAAGGTTCAACTAGCGAGTACGTGAGCGAGCGGACAGTGTCGACCGCTGAGGCAATCAATCGGAGTCCGAATCAGAGTCAGAGCCAGAGTCGGAGTCGGAACCACTACTGCTGCCCGAACTGGATGAACCGGAGCTTGACTCTGAATCACTGCTGGAGCTATCAGAGTCAGAGTCAGAGTCGGAATCACTGTCTGAGTCGCTATCAGAGTCTGACGACGAGTCCGAAGAAGAGTCGGAGTCCGAAGAAGAGTCCGACGAGGAATCAGAGGCATTCCTCAACATTGCTAACTTAGCTTCTGCCTGCAGCCTTTTGGGCATGTCCTTGAGGTGTTGGCGAAGGTCTTCAGTCAGCGCACCGAGACCTGCAGCAACCATTGCGCATGGATTGCAGAAAGTTAAAACACTTGTGCACGAAGATGACGAACCGAGAAAACACGACAAAACGTACCAATGGAAACGAAGTAGTTGATGGCAAAACGAGTATCCTTCGCGCTTGCTTTCGGGAATATGCCAGTGTACGAGGCTTGCATGTAAGGATCCATCAGGCGTTTGTGCAGCTCCTTGAGTCCGAGATTTTCGCACAACTCCTGGAAGAGAATTTTGATGAAGATACGACTGGAGGACGTCGTTGTGTCCTCACTCAACTTGATGTGCTCGAAGCACACCCAAGGTAGCGCATCCGTGTACAGCAAGTGGGCGAAAAACTTGGCTACATTTCTCAACTTGTTGGTTTCAAGTCTGTGAATTGTCTCGTACTGCCTGGCGAAGCACTGCTCGAAGCATTCGACGTACACGGGGTTCACAAGACAGAAGCGTTCACCGAGCAGGCCGTAGAACTGCGCATATGTCCTTTCTTGGCTACAGCACTCTAAAACCATGGCGCACAATTCGATTTCTTGACCCTCGCGAATGTCGATTTTCAGCAGCTTATGCGCACACTCTTCATGAGATGCGCTTGACATGATGGTCAAATAAATTGTGCGGCGGAGAGTGATCAAATCCTTTTCCGAGTAATCCTGAATGGGCTGTTGCGACTGCTCCGTCTCGCCACCTTGGTGCGCATCGTGGGGAACTATTGCGCTCTCTTCCTCGGAGTCCGAGTCCGAAGAATCTGAGTCCGAGTCCGAATCTGAATCCGAATCCGACGAAGAAGAACTATCGTCATCGCTGTCACCACCGAGGATCTCGCGGCGGATGAGCGACCAACGTTTCTCGTTTTCCTCGAACTCCTCATCCAAGTGGAAGACGTCCAAGTGTTGTTCAGGGTCGAGATCGTCGCTATTTAGGAACACCTTGTGCGTGATTTGGTCCTCTGCTTCAACAATATCCAAGTCCGGATGCACGGCGGGGAAGTCCTTGAAACCACTGCGTCGAACCGCAACGAGATCTTCGATAGTGTATTGCACACGACGATCAATGTCGCCTTCATGAAGAATCGTGAGGAACTGTTTCATGACAGCGTCCAATCCTCTTGGAGAGAGTTCCATGAGAATTTGGCCGCACTCTTTCAAGAACGTGACGGCAACCTCGACACTGCCGTCAGTGGGGTTCTCCAAGAGCAACGCTAGAAGTTGCAGAGCCACCAATTCGTGGCACACGAGCTGATTCACGAGGTGGGCGAGGAATTTGACGAGTGCGAAGAGAACAATTTTGTCGTGCCTGCGATAAGCGCGGCGAAATTGGTGAATAACTCGCTTGACCACAAGCTCACCGTGTTCTGGCATTTTGGTGTTGACGACGGCCAACAGGGCGACGTAGATGTGCGTGAAACCTGGGGACGCGCCCTGCGCTTTCATCAGAGATCTTGCCAACAAGCCCTTTCCTCGAACAAGATTGAGTTGAAATAGTTCAGGAAGCAGCTCTTTGATATTGGCAACGTTCACCTTGTTAACGAGGCCGTTGATTTTTTTCCGAAGTGTTTCCCAACTGAGTCGTTGATAATCCTCACCTTTTTTGTCTTTGATCTTTGCTCTCATTCGCGCAAGTTTGAATGGGGGCACGTACACGCCACCGGCACGCCCTGTGTCAGCTGCCTCAAGCCTGGGTTTTCGCCTCGTCGACGAGCGCGATTTCGACGATTCTGAACCTTTATGTTTGTCATCGCGTCTGTCGCGGCTGCGGTCACGAGTGCGGCTCCGGCTACGGCCGCGCTTCCGACTCGAGCGTCTACCACGGTCACGACTGCGACTGCGGCTCCGACGGGAGCGACGGCGTCGCCCGCGACTTCGACTACGACTGCGGCTACGGCTACGGCTACGGCTGCGGCCCCGCCGCCGCCGACTCCGACCACTGCTGCGGCTGCGGCTCCTGCTGCTCTTGCGGTCACGGTCGTCCTTGTGCTCCTTGCCGGCGTCCTTGTTCGCAGGCGCTTTCACATCCTCACTTTTCTTTTTGTCCAGCAAATTGCGGAGGTCGCCTTTTGGTGGTTCTGCGCCGGACTTGTCCTGCTCAGCTGGAGATTCCGACGAAGAAGTTGCTTTCTCAGTTTTCTCCTGTCGTTTGTCAAGAATATTCCTCAAATCAGCAGCTTTGTCATCGCCGGAAGCAGTGGGCAGCTCTGGTGTTGTTGCCGTTGCTGGGGCCGAGTCGGGTGTTGCGGAGGCCACAGCGGCGGCCTCATTTTGCGACTCTTTTTTTGCTGGTTGCGGGGAAGGGGATCGGGACGGCGATGAGTCCGAAGAGGCGGAACCTGAGTCTGAACGCGACCGCGAGCGTGATTCAGGCATCTCGGATCAGTCGCACAGCAGCTCGTGTCTCCAATGTCACGGGCAATCACAAACGATCAATCAGGAACTCTTCACACACTGACAACAAGCGCCGACTTTGCCTTTCCAGAAAATTGACGCGCAGCTTGTTAAGAGTGCCCGCTTCCACCAACTGCTTGCTGCACCGATGGGGACACCACGTAGGAAACACGAAGAACAGAGCAAACCACCAAAAGCCGACGGCGAACAAAACTGCAAGGTCTTGTTGTCGCTTGCATGTTGCTGTCTCTTGCGTCTCGCTGTCTCTTGCGTGTCCTTACGAGCATTTCGCCAATCTTTGCACCGGCAACACCTGCCGAGCTACTCGTATTCAACGTCTGTCGGTCGTCACTTGACTAGCAGGAGAAAGGCTTGCGAACAACAAGACGATGCAACACGATATGTTGTCGACGATCCACGCAAGACACGACACGACCGACAAAGGCAGCGTGCCCGTCAACACACCCCCCCGCTACAAAGCAACCAAACGCAAGTCAAAGCAACCCCACGAACCCAACCCGACAAAACGGACGCCGTCAACCCAACCCAACACAACCCAACGAAACTCAAGCACGAACGATGTCAATCAACAGTGCAAGTGCAAGTGCAACCTCAACAGCAACACGACACCGACAGCGACGCAACGCCGACAGCAACACAGCAACACAGCAACACAGCAACACAGCAACGCAGCAACATAGCAATACAGCAACACAGCAACACAGCAACACCGACAGCAAGCAACAGCAACGCAACAGCAACGCAACATCGACGGTAACACAACACAACACAACACAACGCAGCGTAACGCAACGCAACATCAACGCGACATCGACGGTAACACAACACAACACACCACAACGCAGCGCAACGCAACGCAAACAAATACTGCAAACAAACGAACGAACGAACAAACGAACGAACGAACGAACGAACAAACGAACGAACGAACGAACGAACGAACGAACGAACGAACGAACGAACGAACGAACGAACGAACGAACGAACGAACGAACAAACGAACGAACATCAACGAACAAACGCCAACTTACAACGACGGCAGCAGCGAAACGGACACTCCATCAATCAATCGTTTGTTCGTTCACTCACCCCGCTCTCACTCCCACTGCCGCTCTCAGCTCCCTCCCAGCCACTGATTTGAAATCAGACATTGTTGAGGGGTTTATCGATGAAGCGATCGACGAACGAACGAACTGTCGCTGTTGTCGTTGGTGGTCGTTGTCGTTATTGTCTGTTGTCGTCGTCGTTCGTTGGTCAGTTCGATCGATGGAATGACACACAACAACACAACGTCGTGCATTCCAAGTATCCTTGCTCCGTCCTCTCGTGTGGGTCGTTTGCCTCCTACGCCTCCTCCTAAACCTCCACCTCCGTTGCCTCCTACGCCTCCTCGTCGTCGTTGTTGCCGCCGCTGTTTTTGTCTGTTTGCTTGTGGTGGCGTGGTTGCTGTTGTCTTTTCGTTCATCGGTTCGTTTGAATGACATCGTGGTGAATCCAGTTTACTCTCGTTCCGTGTTCTGTCGTCCTGTGTGGGTCAGTGTTGGTGTCGAGGTCACTGTAGTCGTCGCTGTAGTCGCTCTCGTCGTTGCTATTATTGTCATGATGTTTGCTTGTGCTTGCTCGTCCTGTGCTGCTGTGTGTTGTCGTCGTGGCATTGCCAGCTCATCTGAACAATATGAACCCTCGGTCGGTAGGTCGTCGTCGCTGTCGTTGCTGCGCTGTATGTGAGAAACACCATAATAAACTTGAAAATGTAGATCATAATTGGTGGACGAAGAACATTTGTTATTGTTAAAGTGTTGCAAGTAGTCGGTCTCCCTTGACGTCGGTATGGCATAAGGAAGAACCCCCTGCTGGACACACTTTGCTGGAACAGCAGTCACGATGGACGACGACGTGTTAACAAAGACATCGTCCACTACGATGGTCAGCACGGAAGATGCCGACCAACAGTTGACTGCGGCAATGACCACTGGTGAGGTTGTGGCCCTCTCTGATGGCAGTTATCGACGACGGCAGGAGTTGATCAATCGGCACCACAACCGCAATATTCAGGTGAATACTGCCGCAAACTATATGCTTGCTGTACGAATGAAGCAGATGAGCAACAATTTCAAAGACATTGCAGGTGCCCTTGACGAACTAAAAGAAGGTGTTCAGGGGCAGGAGTTGCAGGTGTCAACGCTGGGGAGCTCCGTGCAGTCGATTCAGGAGCAGCTGCAGCGACAATACAATCAAATGGCGGACTTGGAGCTCGAGGTCAGGCAACAGGCATCGACATACGATGCCAAGCTACGTGACTCCGAGGCCGTGTTTGAGAAAATGACGGGGGATCTGAAGGCCCTCAATGACAGGTTCAAAGGTCTTGTTAAGTCCAACATATCTCAGGACTTGATAGTTGACATCCTTCTGACAGCGCTGTCCTTGGTCATTGCGAGATCCCCAATAGTCCAGCTCCCGTTGTGGTTGATCTCCTCAGTATTGGGGGTCCTGCCGCTGTCGCGCAGAATCCACACCGTCTTGACGCGGACGTTGACTCCCCTTCTTCTCGTGGTACAGCTTTTGGGTGGCCACGTGTTCCTTCAGCTGTTGCGAAGAAAAGCTATGGAGTTTGGCGCCCACAGTGGACTTGGAGGTGCACGGGTATACTTTCAAATATTTGTAAACTTCCTCAAGGCAGAGAGGGAAAAATATCAACGCTCGAAGCGCATAGCAGAATGACTGCATCAGAGAACCTGAGAACAGGTTTTGCAAGGTTAATTGAACGTTTAAATGTTTCGTTGATTATGTGTTTATTGCTGCCTTCCGCCCGCTTGCCCTGGATCCTCGTCGTCATAAATGAGTAGCGCAGTTCCTAATCCGCGGTAGCCCTGGTTGAAATGAAGTCCATCATCGGTTGGTTGGGTAAACGCCTGAAATTCGAACAACAAGAAAACCAGGAACATTTGAAGCGTTCGATTAGTGCCAGCAAATGCAGTGAACAGGACTATGTCACACTTGCGACGAACCACATGAGATCGAGGAACAGTGTGCCCATAAACCATGTGCGAGCGAGCTGTGTCCAGCAGCTTGGTCGCAATGCCTTTCCTGCGATATTCCTTGTGAACCCACAGCTGCGTGTTGGGCAAAACGCAGTGACGTGAGAAACCAAGCAGGAAGTTATCAATCGAGGAATTACAGCGGCCGTACCAGGGATACGCCAATATCAGCTGCGACAACGTCGGATCTTGAGATGAAGAGTGGTTGCTCTGTGGTTGATGGTGCGGTGTCATCTGCGCGATCCGCCTGCTTGGCAATACGAGCAACGAATGCGCGTCGAATTGTTTGAGCTACAAGACAACCGATTACTAGACCTTTCGATCCGACCAGCAAAAAGTGCCGTGTGTTGGAAGGTTGTTGATACACGTTGCCTTCAAGAAGCCGTCTGTCGGAGGCGAGGCCCAAGATGGTGGTCATAATCCGATGAAGCTGGAAAAGCTTGCTCCCGACGTACTTGGAAGTAGTCGATTCAATCACCGCTACGGTGCTGCCACCTGGAAGCCGTCCTGGCCTTGAAACCGGAAATAGATGCACCCCACGCTCTTTTGCTAGCTTTTTCAGAGACAAGTTCACTCTCTTGGCTTTAAATGACTGGCAAAACTCTGAGTGCCACTTTTCGTCTTGCGGGCTTCCGCGAGTGAACATCATTCCGCACATTGGACAAGCTTGAACTCCTGCGTTCCGCTGGCCCAGATCCAGCATTGTTTGAACCAAAACGGGGCGTTTCGTAACCAATTTCGCTGTGTCCGGCGTGGATGTGTTGTGGTGGAGGTTGGAGTTCTTGGTGGCACGCCTTTTGCACGCGGGTGTCTTGCGCATCACCGACGTGCTATCTGACTTCCGTTTGCGTGGTTTCGGTGACTGTGAGCTGTCACCTAAATTGCAAATACCGGTGCGAAATTTCGACCCCAACGCTCCTTTGCTCAGGCGAGCAAGTTTTTGACTGAACGGAACAGTCTTTTCCTTTTTGGTGGTTGTTTTGAACAAAGAGAGCTTAGAATTTTGATAAATTCCTTTACGCGGAGGACGTGTTGCGCGCTCTGCTGGAGTCGGTGTGCTGGCATTGGACGTCTTGCGACGCACAAGAAACCGTCGCATCTCAGTACTTCCCGAACTCAAAACCGGACTACACTATGAATACATTTTCATTAAATCGCGAAAGATCAGACAATCATGTCGATGAAAATCTGTCAGAAAATAGTCACTGACGTGATTGACCTGTGTTGGCAGTCATGCGACTGTCGATGAGTCAGTCTATCAATTCTCCGCCTCATCCTCAACCTCAACAACGCGCATCTCGACACCTGAACACAACACAACACAAAAGAGCAAGCACACAAGCAGACAACATGCCGACACAAACAACACCTTGCATTCGACCTCGACAAACGACAAAAAGACGGCCAACGCGCCAACAAGCAACCATTTCGTAGACTGCCTTGATTCGCTGATCCCAACTAAACGTCTGTGGAGAGACACTGTTGTTGAAATGAAGACACCTTCTCACTCGCGCAAGCAACAAGTCAACACGCGAAACCACAACCACCGCACGTGCTTACTGCTGACTTGGGTATGCCCTCGGCATATAGACAAGGACCAACGATCACACACCACGCAGCACACGCGCCGACAAACAACGAACGAACGACACAACGCAACAACGCAACGAACAAAACAACGAACCAAATTCAAACCAAACCAACACCGAACGAACGAACCATTTCAAACTTCAAACTTCGAACCAACACCGAGCAACGCTCGGAAACTGAAACCTGCAAAACTCTCCCTCCCACTCACTCACTCACTGATTCACTACTCATAGCTCCCAGTGAGTCGAAGTACAGTTTGATACAGTGTTAATAATGTGCCTTGCGGGTTGAGTGGTACGTGACAGCGTGGCCGAGTGGTTAAGGCGATAGACTCGAAATCTATTGGGCTCTGCCCGCGCGAGTTCGAATCTCGTCGCTGTCGTTTTTTTGACTTTTTTTGCGGAGATTTTTTTTTCTGGCTTATTCATCGATGTGGATTTTGTAGGGGCTTTGTTTGTGGCTTGATGATCGATGCTGTTGTCGTCGCCGTTGTTGTGGTGCTGCGGTTGCCACCCGCCTGTGTGCTTGCCTCACCACAGTTGTGGCAATGGTGTGGGAAATGTGGAATGTGTGGAGGTGTATTCAGCACAAAGATCTGTAGCTGGAACATTCATGAATGGACACCGAAGTTTTGGACATGCTGTACACTACGAGTACAACATTACACGGCGTGCACTATGGCATATTCGAAGAAGTGATCCAGACGCAACATCACGATTATGTAAATCAATCGATGGTGTTGTAGGGATCGGTATCGGTGTCGTCTGACAACGGTGTCAGTGTAATCGGAACGTCTTCCTTTTTGGACATCACGAGCAAAGCGTCGTGCAAACGGTAATACCGCTGCTTCATGTCTCCTGTCGTAGCAGAGGATCACATGCGTGAATGCAAGCTCAACCACAAGGACTGAACATCAACGTTGATCAAGACATGGACATGTTGATGTACCTGCACTGATGTATGGCACCATCGACCACGAGTGCACAACGAAGCCTGCGGGCTGTCACCCGGAGTCGAACAAAAACGTCAGCACGCTGTCGCTGGAAGATGCGCTGACACGGGTGCAGAGCGTACCTCTAAAACTTGTTCGATCAAACGTTGAACTGCTGCTTCGAAGGAAGCTCCTTCCCTGCACCATCCTCCGTTCATATTCAGCCTCTCCGAAGGTTGTCGTTGCTTGGTTCCGTCTTCGACAAATGGGCAGAAAGGCAAGACGACAGCCTGTGCCAAAAATGACCATACTGTGAGGGGTAGGGTCATACTGGCGGAGGAGGACTGACTGTAACATAACACACCATAACAAGGCGAGCATCAGGTCCTCGAAGAAGGCGTCGTATTTGTCCTGTCGCAACAACAATCACACCAGAGTCGTCATCAATGGGCACGCAATCACCCTCAGAAGAACGTAACTGAACGCACCTAGCATGGTCCACGGTTTGTCTGCTCGGTCGAGCACGTTCAAGCACGCTATGAGATCGAAACCTGCTGGATGCCTGCCAGACATGGAAGCGACATCAACATTTATAAAGCACAAGCCAGAGCATTTGCGGTGACGCACTTCGCGATTACATCTGCCAAATCACAAGTTTCCATGCTGCTAAAACCGCGCTTGCGGAGACGACTACACATCGACCTACTTGCTTCGGTAGCAAGAACTCGGTCGCGTAGATCCCTGGGGTTTGTTTGATCAAGAATCTCCTCTTCACTCAAACGTATCTGCTCGTGTGCGCTTGCCTCGTCGCTCCCTGTGGAATCACCTGCCTGTGCTCCAGGCACCTTTTTGTAGCGACCGAGTCCAAGGTAGTCGGAAATCGTTCCGACAGAAAACAAATTCTTCCAAGTTCCCTTTGGAGGCCTGTCGGGCAAATCCGCAAGCAATGGAATGAATTTGCTTGTGACGGTTCCATCGCCGGCCCCAATGTCAAGGAAAGTGCGAAACGTCATCTTGCTACCACCCGTGTCAGCATCAGCTCTTGCGGCGCCACCGCCGCCAGATCCAGGTGCGGCAGCCCGTTGCGCTGCTTGTGCGTTGGCAAAAGAAAGTTGAAACGGGACGACGGAGGATGCCCGCATCGAAGCTTGCAGCAGAAATCGAAGCTGAGCTGTCGATGCCACAAACATCTGCCCTCGTCCAAGCATTGCATTCGTGTCGGTGAGGGAGAAACACGAGCGAAATGCTGTTGTGAGCAAATAGCGCCACGCGGGCTCGCCTTGACAGTACCGCTTCAAAAACATGTCGGTTTCTTCGTCCTTTTCGAGTCGAACGAATAGATTTTGT
>ENA-OWNT01000956-OWNT01000956.1-seawater-metagenome-genome-assembly--contig:-NODE-956-length-45478-cov-3.688884_pt1 | contig 45478 bp, 41 predicted proteins | sample MGYA00238136_ERZ651165 | MGnify/ENA primary metagenome ERZ651165 (study PRJEB26861, sample SAMN08777766) | seawater metagenome | isolation source: coastal seawater | place: USA: Florida | collected... | reverse complement strand
GTTCACGCTCTCTCTGTTTTTGAAGTCTTTTTGCTTTCTTTCGTGCAGTTGCTGTCATAGGCTGTGTTTCAATGTTCACTCCAACCAAGTTGTATCTGTTTGTACAAAACACGTTTTCTTCAGAACGGCCACACAGACGACAAGCTGCAAAACGTGACTCAACATACGCTGATGCATTCAAACTCATTAAATGCGCGCTGGCGTGAGGGTTGTAAGTCGACTGCTGATGTAACAAAACGCACGTTCGGTCAGTAATTGCCACAAGAGTCAAATATGCAATATCGCCGATCGAACCTGAGGAGCGAAATATGGACGATTGCCCTGTGTGGAGGACTGCTGTGGACGCGACTGCACCTGTTCGTTACAGAATGAGAATACACAGACGACGTGAGTCACAAAACGATACTTTGGAAGTTACCACACGGGCAACGCCGGACTCTTACTGTCTGTCGGTTGTATGACGCTTGAGGGTGAGAAGACGCATTTTGCCTGCCAGCTGCGGAAGGCGGGCCTGCCACATCGTGCGAATCCAAGACACGTCAACAACATGATTCAAATACTGGCGATGTGATGACGTTGACACACCTGAACTTTGAGGGCGTCCGTTTGCTTTGGCCATTGCAGCGTTGTGACGCAATACATCGCCTGGGCTCATGTACGGTTTTCCACTTGAGCCACCACCAGCACCGGCACCTCTTCTTTGCCCTGGTTGATGATCATCGGGATTTGGGTTGAGTGGGTCGACTTCTTTGCCTTTCTTTCTCCACTGCTCCTCAATAACACCCGCGGTACCGGTCCGTGCCTACAGCATTGCCACAGTCCCGTGAGCACAAGTACAAACTACACAATATGTCGTGCTGCAAGAGCCAGGATCGACGTGAAAATCCGATGCGTACCCGCTTGGTTGGACCCTTAAACTTCTCATCGGGGTGAACAAGTTTCGATGGTACATGAATGCCGCGCTTGCGTAGGGTACTGCTTTGCATGCGGGCTTCGTTGCCACGCGGCGCGTGCATCATTTTTTTGAAGAAGTCCGCCATAATTCGAGAAAATTATGTCGCAGAAACTTCGCGTTAGTGTAGTGTTTGTTGCCAACGGCACCAAAGTTCCTGGCCCGCCAACGTCTGTCGTCCGCTCGCGCTCCACGTACGCGGATCCAATAAAAAAAACAAAAAAATAATGAACGAATTCAACCCACCGTACTCGAAGATGTACCTTCGCGAAATTTCGGAAGAACACGTAACTCCAGCACAGGCTTCGCGTGGCAGCCCCTGCTCTTCTGCACCTCCGAACAGTGATGACGTCTACGAATATCATATCTCATCATGCGGCCACCAATCAAATCCACAACCAATTCGCAACGCCGAGCTTGCAACAAACACATAAACACACAAGCAAGCAAGCAAACCAAGTCAACCAGCAAACAAAGAAGATACATTGTATGCCATATTGCGTGCATGCATCGTTGGTGCTCGCAATGGACAGTCGCCGGTCGCCGGTCGCCGGTGCGTCGTCGTCGTGGTTTGTTATCGAATCAACGTTTGACTTGTTGGACTTTGAGGTCGTGACGTCGTGACGTGTGTTGGCAAAGGGCAAAGGCCAACAGACAAACGAAACAACAACGATGGCAGTAGTGCAGTAGATCGAGTTGACTGATTTCCCCATTCGTGCACTGTCGAGTGAGTCATTGGATAGCGCGACGAGATTACTTTTTGGTGGAAACTTCAAAACTTCGAAACTTCGAAACTTCGAAGCTGTGACAACGATGCAACAACGATGTGACAACATTTGTCCGTGAGAGTTCGAGGTCCACGGAGATAGTTGGTTGGGACAAGCGACAGTGATGAGAACGCCAGCACAGCGACGGCACAACCAAGCTCATGTGAATGACTTTTTTAACAACATGCACGACGGTGGACGGATTCAAAGCCGGTGTGTACTCAGTAGTCTACTCGAGTACTTACTCTAACACTCCATCGATAAAATTATTATCTTCGTCCTCTGAATCTGTTACTCCGCATCCTCGACTTGATGCGATCAGTTTATCGACGGGACGCCATATACTTCTGCATTGTTCCACGAAGGACAGAATTGCCACCTCGCACACTTCTCACTGGCGGTGCAATGGACTGCACTGGCAGGCTTCCGGGCTCAACGGATCGCGACATTTGAAGTTGACTTTGCACGGCGGGGGCGATCGGACGCATGCGAATCGCGAAGCGAAGACTACTCATAGCGTCTACATCTGCAGCTATTTCATTTGATGCTTGCACCAAAGCAGTCGAGAACGTGCCTTCACCCAGGCAGTCCGCAACCAACAAACCCAATTTGGATTCGGCGGAAAATTTCAGGAGTGGTGGGTACGCATGCAAGCCTGCCAGCGCCTCTGTCAACGCAACAAGGGAGCGATTCACAAAGACCGTTTCCCGTGTCGACACGACGTTTAAAGTTCCACGCTGCGAGACGATTAGGCCACAACAAAAACGACGCACGTCAGTCAGGAGGATCGTGTTACAAAATTTTTGCGATCTCGGCGATATTTACGCACCTTTTGCTGCTGTTGCTGCTTCTGACTATCAAGACCGGCAAGTTGAACCACCTTCACACAACCGGCATACTGCTGGCCAGTAATAAAGTTGAGGCAGTCGATGGAAATCGACATAACCGCGTGTGTTTTGTGAACTGCCCATCCATTTGTGGCCTGGAGTAAAATAAAATATAACGTGATGTGAGCAATAGGCACCTCGGGCTGATGCAGGAACGAGCCAAGACACGAACCGCGAGCTCGATGCGCTTCCGCGATCCCAGGGCCGTCAGCTGCAGCGCTTCTTCCAACTGGCGCACTTCAACGCAACTGAAATCTTGGACTCCTACGTCTTGGTCGTTAATGCGCGCTGACCCCGAGTTTGTGAGCAAATCGAACACTTGTCCACAGTGGACGAGCGTGTAACTGACTGAAAACTTGTATTGGATACTTGAATCCGTGTTCCCATTCGTTGATTTCTTGTCGCCGCCAGCACTGTCATGGCCCTCTTGCAAGGCAAACAATCTTTGCCACACGTGCTCATTGATTGAGGTCAAATGTTCCAGAAGCTGCTGTGTCTGGCCACGAGATTGACCTTCAACCAGCATTGACGAAACGGGGAACATGTGAAAAATGCAGCCTTTTTGGCCCATCATGGCCATTTGTAGCGTGTCCTCATACTCTCCCCACGCGTCGACCTGCGATGTGTTCGGTCCGAGCACACGGTGGTACGAAAATTGCTGCTGCCGACCGTCGCCATGGACCACTCGGACGGCAGAATCGTGTTCGTCGGCGACAAAGTTGACCGCGTCGCCAAAAGGGCGAGACGTCGGATGATCGGGTACCCAGCATACCACGCGCAAGGGACCCCACAACTTGACCAACCGCCGGTTTTGTTCTCGACGCGCTAGCCACTCGTGCGCGTACAGCTGGCGAATTTGAGAGATTCCTTTCCCAGACTGCAGGCCACGCGACACGGCTCTCGACACTAGCGTCTGCATTTCTGCAACTTCTTGGCCGAAATCTTTGGCCATGTCCACGACTTGACTTCTCAGATCACCCGTCACTTGATCTTTCAGCTTTTGAACCATCATCTGCAAACCTCGGAGCGCCAGACGCCCAGTCCCAGACCGAAGCTGCCGATTTTCAAGATCAGCTGCCTGTGTACGCAAACGAGCGGCCTCTTTGCCAACAGCAGCAGTTGCAGCAGCATTTTGCTCCTCTCTTTGCCTCACTTCTTCCAGTGTTTGCGTCAATCGCTTGTTTTCAGCCTCCATATCCTGCAGGTCGGCGAATTGCCGGCGGACTTCCTCTGCAAGATCAGACTGCGCGTGTGAGTGATCGCTGATGTCTTGCAGCCTCTCAATCAAACCAGTCTTGGCGTCCAGACGGGCATTCAAGGCATGCTGCAACTCCTGCAATTGTACCTGTCAAGAGCAAAGCCGTTCCGTGGTTAGATGCATCAACCCAACACACATACGAACGCAAATGCACTTTCCGCGAGACGCACCCTTAATTTTTCAGCGTTTTGGTTCGATCGATAGCTTTTGCTGACAGCATCATCGCGTTCCTGCGTCAACTCTCCAATTCGTCCCTGAAGAGCGTATATTTTTTTCTCAAAACTCGCCAGGCGCTCCGTCAAAACCTTTGTGTCATTTTCAATTGTCTTGTCCTGGGCTTTCTGTTTGTCCACAGACGATGCTAAGTGTCTATTTTCGGCTTGGAGTCGCAACAGCTCGTCCATCTGCTCGCGATATTGCACTTGTTGCTTCGACAAGGTCAGAGTCAACTCCTTCACCTCGTTTTCTGCTGCGGTTAATCTACGAACCAACACCCTCCGTTCCTTCACGATAGCTTTGTCCTCCAGTGAGGCCAGATCCTTTTTGAGGACTGTATTTCGGTTCACAAGATCCTCATTTTCTTGCTTCAAAGCCTGGTTATCAGCGGTTGCATCGGCCATTCGTCTATTGAGAGCATCTGACTGATCAGCCAGGAATCCAAATTTTTCAGAAAGTTCTTCGTATCTTTGACTGTATGTGTCACGCGTCTGCTTGAGCATCACACGAAGCATCAGTATCTGTAACCTGCGAGCAGCTGTTTCTTTTTCAAACTTCGTTGCGGCGCGCCGAGGGAATCGAAACGACCGCCGACCTGGAGGCGCCGAAATTGTCGATAGAGGACCTTGGCGCGAAGACCATTGTCCTGGTGCTGCCGATACCGGTTGCACGGTGCGGCGTCCATCCATTGTGTCTGCTAACTGGGCTCCAACCGCAGCAACAGAAGGTTCTCCGTTGCTAGTACCAGGAAAATATCCTGAGCGTGCGGGCGTGCTGAGGGAACGGCCAGGAGTCGCGGTGGAATGCGGTTCTTGTTGAGAATGAGCCTGGCGATGAGTCTGATCACCGCCCGGAATTGGCCTACCAAGCGTGCGTCTTCGCGGAAGCTGACGAGCTGAATTCCGCGCTCCTGAAGGTCCCATGAACTGAGCTGGAGTTGACATTGGAAGCCGACGGCCTGGAAACTGCGATCGTCGCATTGACTGTTGCAGCGACATCCCTGTCGCTCTGCGAGTGTCGCCTGGCCGAGCGGTTGCTTCCGCTGGAGTCAGCGACCGCTGACCGAACAACACGCTACTATTTGGGTTGGGGCCGCCAATTACCGGTTGTCGTGGTGGTGGCCCCATGGTGCCCGCAACGCGCGGCGGTGGCCCCGTCGTGATGTTGATCGAACCATTAGGGTCGATGTGAACGGTTTTAGGAGGCGAAGATTGTGCTTGCGGTTGGGAAACTGACCACGATCCAACTGCGGCGACACCGTTGCTGCTCGGGCCCTGTAATGCGCTGGTCTGCAGTGGTCCTGGAGATGAATACGGTGTCGGCCTGTTCGAACCAACAAACCTTGCCAAGGGTGACTTCCCTGACTGTGCTGGCGAGTGACGCTGATCGGTTTCAACAATGCCTCCATTTTCAGGGACCACGACTGACACTCCATCATCATCAACTGTCGCTGGTACGCTGTCAGCACTTGACTCGTCCTCGTCCTCGTCCGCCTCTTCCACCGCTTGCAGGGCGAGAAGAGACGAGTACATAAGCTTCCCTTTGAACGTCACAGAGGGAAGGGTAAAAAGAGTTGAGAGTTCCGCAAGACGCAGTTGCACACCCATGCGCCGGAATGCGCGGGCCGCCTCCCCTTGGTCGAGTAATCCATCGTCATCGCTATCGACTTGTTCGAACACTCCAACCGCTTTTCGTGGATCGTCTGAGATGCACTTGGTAATCTTTTGCAACACCTCGTTGCCTTCATCTCGTTCAGCTTTTGCGTGCGTGCTTTGGTTGAAAGACGCTGACGCATCGTTCAAATGCAACGTGTGGGCGGTGGAGTCTTGCGAAGGCATATCAATCGTGATGTCACCTCCTGGTGAAATGTGCACATGACCACTGGCTCCGTGCGGACCTCTATCGGCTCGGTCACCGATATCATAGTGATCGCTCTCAATGGCGCTTTCGTCGATCAAATCAAGTGCCTGGCTTTGGGGTGACCGGGACGTCCAGCGTCGTCGACGTGTCGGAGTCAAGCGGCCGGACGCGTTTCGCGGGCTCTGTCGGCGACCACGTTCGCGAATTCGATTGTCAGCCTCTGGAAGGCTATCTCCGTCGGTAAGCTCTGGAAGCTCAGGTGAATCTCCGTGGCGGCCCCGAGTTGGAAGAGCAATATTGTCCTCTGGCGGCATAATGCCCTCAAGCTCCAACATGTCGCTAGTGCTGAGCACAGCGCCGGGTAGTGCGCGTGAGCCCTTCAAGCGTTGCTGCCGTTGGCGGTCTGCGATGCGATAGTTTTGCTCGTCTTCCTCCATCAAATCCTCCGCTTCTTTCTCCGCATCAGTGAGCAGAGCGTGCTGGCGAACAAACAAACCGTGCTTCGGACGGCATTTGAAGTACTCAAGGCCGCTCACGCTCCCGTCGTTTTTACCAAACGGGCCCTCGAGCTCCACGCCGACCCAAATGCCAGGTGCAAAGATCGTCTCTCCAACGAAGCGCACGGTGCCCCAGATCTCTTTGTTGCGAAGGTAGCACCGTGATCCCAAGGGGAAACGGTCGTCAATTTCCTCCTCACTGGGTCCGGGAGGGGTGTGTTGCTTCCGAAAAAGTTTCATTTTCGTTGATCCTTTTGTCACACCGTCGTCGCGGACGGTCGTCGCTTCCTCGTCCGCCTGTTTGATCAGAGCGAGCAAACGAGCATGGAGTTCTCGTGGTACTTTGCCCTTGCGAACACTGTTGGGGTCATCGCAAGCTCGGAGCTCCTCACGCAAGTACAGAAGTGCCTGTGTCAAGCCATGAATGCTGTAATACATGTGGCCATCGTCAGCGGGCCCAGTGGGTGGTTGCACCGGATAAAGTTCTAACAGTTCCAGCAGGCTTGGGGTTTGAGAGAAAGGGATTTTAACACCCACTCTCTCCAACCCACTATGCACCTCCGTGTCTTTCACGACGGGACTAGAGAACTGCCTGTCGCGGTTCTTCTTCGGCGTAAACGCTCTGACGATGTTGGTGTCCGTAGCGCGAGAGAGAGCCTCGCACAGTGCTTGGCATAGCGCTTTGCGTTGCCTGACGATCTTGCCCGTCGACTGTCTCAGATCTTTTGCAAATATTTGGTGCGAGGTATGGCTCGGCTCGCGATGCTTGCGTCCTTTGCCGAGGGCCAAGTCGGCAATCTCCTTGCCACCCATCGCGCCGGTGCACGCTGGCTTCTGGAGCCGGCAGTTCCAACCTTGCACGCGCGGAGGTGGTGACGCAACGCAAGCGTACACGCCAACACCGTCACCGTGGCTCCATTACTTCGTTGAGTACACTTGACTCTGCAATACCCGCAGCTCTGTGCACACACAGAGAAAAAATTGCGTACTTTTTGCACCACTGCTTTCTTGTGGTATCATGTGACCATTGACATCACGTGACCTCCACAGCTGCTTCGAAGGACCGCCGCGATGCACAGGCAGCAACGCTAGCAACACAATGAAACTGCATGCAAGCAAGTGAAGCAAGTCAGCAAGTGAAGCAAGTCAGCAAGTGAAGCAAGTCAACAAGAGCGCAAGGACATCCGGCAATCATGGAACCACCAATCCAATCCAATCCCCACTTCCAGCCAGTCCAAACAAGGCATCCAGGAGATAGGAAGAAGATGGAAGGAAGGAGGTGGACACATTGCTTAGACCCGAGTCTGCATCAGCAACAGCATCAGCCATGGCAACAGTAACAGCAACACAGCAACACCGCAGCAGAGCAACAACAACAGCGACACAGCGACACAGCGAGACAGCGCGACACAGCGGCACAGCAACAACAGCAACGGCAAAGACTACTCACCAACACACCACCAACACACCACCACCACCAACACAAACAACGAACACAAACAAACCTCCGCCAAACAAACTCCAAACAAACTACAACAGTCAAGTCATCTGTCGTCACTGTCAGCCACTGTGAGTCACTGTGAGCCACTCACCGTCACTGTTACTGTTCATCATCAACAAACAACAAACGAACGAACGAACGAACGAACGAAGGAAGGAAGGAATCAACGAATGATCGCAAAAGTCAACGAACGAACGAACGAACAAACGAACGAACCAACGAACGAACGAACAACAAACGAACGAACGAACGAACGAACGAACGAACGGACGATTGAATTGTGGGACTGACAGTGAGTGAGTGAGTGAGTGAGTGAGTGAGTGAACGATCAAAGAACGAACGAACGAACGATCAATGATCAACGATCAACGGCCACTCACTCACTCACTCACTCACAGTCACTCACAGTCACTCACAGTCAGTCAGTCACTCACTCACAGTCACAGTCACAGTCAGTCACAGTGAGTCAGTGAGTCAGTAAGCCAGTCAGCCGGGCAGTATCACTGATAACTATGTTGGTGTTTGTGGGCGATAGATTGATGATTTCAGTACTGTACAATACATTCATTTCACATTTCACATTTCACATTTCACATTTCAGTTGAGTGACGCCGAACGACGCAGTGACAGACACAGTGACAGACACAGTGACGCATTTGTTGAAATCTACTATACGGAGTACAATTGACTTTTTGACATTTTACACAGCTTTAACTCCCACCACCAAATACGAAAACTCGAAACCGTCAAAATAGTTAAAAAATAGTTCAGAGTTCAGAAAGCAGAAAGCAGAAAGCCGATCGTCACAGTGACGTACAGGCTGTATGTTGTGTCGATGACAATGTATGACTGTATGGCACACGCAAAACATCTAATTATCGAATACGGATACATATCTCCGGCTTTCATTCACTACAATTATTAAATCCTTATTTAGGAATACACTCTACACCGTCGAGTATTCACGTATTCCCGAATCAGGAAATATACAGTTCGTAGTACTAAGTGGTGGAGAAATGTTATCTACAACAAGGACAATAACGTTTATGTGTGACCTGTAACTGCTCTGCAGGCAGGCAGGCAGGCAGGCAGTTAGTTATCGGTTGGGCGTTTCATTGATTGAGACAGAAGACAGTTGATGAACGAACGAACGAACGAAGGAATGACTGGGGCGCGAAAGTTGCGTGCGGCGTTCGCGCGCACAATGAAGGAATGAATGAACGAACGCACCAAAGCGAGCGAGCGACGCACAACAACCGAAGAACAACGAACGCACGCACGCAACCGAACCGAACCGCGCAACAGCGCGCGCACTTTCTCATGCTTTGCTTGTTGACCGACAGCTCGCTCGCTCGCTTCGCTTGCTTTTCTAGGCTTGCTTTTCAAGGCTTGCTTTTCTGGGCTTGCTTGGCTTGTTTGGCTCGCTCTCTCTTGCGCGCGTGCGTGGTTTGAGTTGACTCTTTCGCGCGCGACACAGCCAGCCAGTGCGTTTTGATCGTCCATAGTACGCGGCGTGCCAGTGCATTGTGTGTGTCGTGAGGGTTGTTGTTGTTACTATTGTTGTGGTGACGGTGGTGGTGGTCGTCGTAGTTTGTTGGTGTTATGCTTTATTGTTGTGAATCGTTCGTCAGTCGTGTGTTTGCACCAATCGTTCATTAAAGCGAAGAGGTGGAAGGACTGTTGGAGGGATGGTGTTGCTTGGTCGCGGTTTGGGTTTGTTGCTCTCCGTGTGTTACGTGTGACGGCATTGCGACATCTGCGAGGTGACGATCGAAGACAGAAGCACTGCTGTACCAAATCAATTCAAACGAAACTCAAGGCCATTTGATTCATTATTCAGTGTTCTTGACGGAGAGGCGTACCAATGACACGCTTTCACGCAACGCCACCAACTGCAGTGGTCAGCGCCAATAACTGCAACGTCTGTCGGCATTACCGCCATTGATCGAGGAATCCAACGGCACACGACCGAGTAGCTTGCTGGTGATCGCCCCACCCCATTGCGGAAATGTCGGCTGGAAACGGTTCGAAGGAGGCCGGGCGGTGGGCGCAGCTTGAAGCCCGGGAGAAAGAGCTTAAAGGACAACTTAAAGAGTGTAAGGAGATAAAGGAGGGATGGGACCGCATGAAGGCCGAACTCAAGACTACGAAGGAGCAGTTCAACAAATTGAACGCGGAATACACGTCGACAGTCGCGATTTGTCGCAACCTTAAATTGAAAACCACTCAACAGCAGAAAAGAATAGAGGAGCTCGAGAAATTACTGGCCGCCCTGCAGAAAAACAGCGTCGACCCCAGTGAACTGGAGGCACGAGATCGTAGAATTCGAGAGTTGATGCAGGAGCGAAAACAGTGTCTCGAAAAACAGACCGAGTTGCAAGAGCAAATTTTGAAGCTGATTCAAAACCACGCGACGACGGCCACTTCGCTCCAGGAGCTGCAGACGAAGCACAAAACTCTACTCCTCGACTCCCAACGGTGCAAGCGCGAGCTCGGGGAGGCAGGAGCCCAGCTCGAATCAGCTGTCGTTGCACGGGACGCGGCCCTCGAGAGAGAGCGTGGACTCGCAAACACCAACTTGTCCTTGCAAACAGAATTGGATGCACTACGATCACAACTGGAACAAGCAACAGCAGCGAGTGAAGCGGATCGATCAGAGAACGGGTCGAAAAGTGACGAGTCCAAAACTGTTGAGTCTCAAGGTGGAAACACCAACGACGCCAACACTGACGAAGGCATCGATCCAGCCGCGGCGGAATTGTTGGCGCGACGATTGCTGGAGACGCAAAACGAGCTTCGCGACGCCAAGGAGAAACTTGAACTAGCAAACGCACAACTAAAAAACTGCACGTGCAGCAAGACAGGTCAAGATGCGGCAGAGCAACACCGACCGGACGAAACCGGCTCAGAGACAAACCAGGGGCATCAGGACGAAGTCCGTATGCTTAAAGAAAAGCTGGCGCAAGTAATGTCGACGGAGTCCGACTTGAGACAGCAAGTGGATGATCTCCGCAAAGAAAATGAGACAGAAGTTCAAAAACGACAAGCGACGTTGAGTGAACTGAGCGCCGAGAAGGCGACGTCAGCAAGCCGTGCCGCACAGCTGCGCGAACGCGAGGATGAGATCGCCAAATTGAAGTTGGCTGCCATGAAGAGTGACAAGCAGGGCGACACAACAGGCAACCAAAACGACGATGGGAGCGGGAACAAAAAACCGAAGCCTGAACCTCCAGCACCAACCCGCAAGGTTGCCAAGACGAAAAAGGGGTTGATGTCGCAAAACATGGCTCTTTTGCAGGAACTTGAGGTCCTCAAAATGATGGTTGACGGAGCGAAGAAAGAGGTTGCACGGCGTGACAAGATGATACGGCGGCTAAAGAAGTCGCATGTTGGCTCACCAACAAGATAGCAACAAGATAGGGCGGTCTCGTCGTCTTCTTCTTTGAAGACGACGACCCTGAGTGATAGATGGGTGCATTACAGGATGTGCATGCGTGTGATGTGGGTTGCAACGTCTGCAATAAAATAACTGAAGTGCCCAATTTCTTCGAGCACGATTGTTGTTTGCTCCATGCGAGAGCAGCAACTGCTGTACGGGAGTCGTCTACCTGATGAGTTCGAGTTGCGCGACAGCATTTCGAGAATAAAGTGTCAGAGGTGCCTGATGTCTAGTTAAACTTAGAAGTCCCAGAACCCCTTTTCATCAGCAGGCTCCCGCGCGTGCTCTGATGGTCCACCGTACAGCCGTTCTGTTTCTCCGTCCCATGTTGAATCAGTGTGGGGCACAGGTTCCTCCTCGAGGTCGTCGCCGAACGTGTCACCAGCGTCAGCATCTTGAAATTCCCACGTGTCATTCACTCGAGAGGCACCCTTTGTCAGCCGTTCAGCAGCGCTGGCTGCGCTGGCTGCTTGGCGCTGCTGTTCTTCTTGCAACTGAATTTCACGCAGTGTCGGCTGCCCACGGCGTGGTCGTCCGGTCGGCGTTCCCCACTTGTGGGAGACGGCACCGTTGGGGGTGCCACGACTGCGTTGAGGCGCTTGTTGTTGTCGTTGGACGAATCCTGCTCTTCTATTGGCAGCTGCTTTCTGCTGCATCATGGCTTCACGAGCCATCACAGCACGCAGGTTGTTGGGCTGTGCTTTGCCGGGGGCCGCATTGGCCCACACGTGCTGTCTTCGCGCTAGTCGCTTGGAGTGGAGCTGTTGCTGTGTTGAGAGGGACTTAGCCCGAGCTTGTGCTTGGGCCTGCTGTTCCTGACGGAGCTGAAGGCGGGCTTCGCGCTCCATGATGTCGCGAAGCGAGTCGGTGACGGCACCGCCCGCTGGTGCCGGTCGAGTGACGCGTTGTCGGGCTTGCGCTAACTTTCTGGCAGTTTCAGCCTGCTCCTGTTTGCGCTGCAGAGACTGAAACTCTTGCAATGACATCTTTTTGCCCTTTGGAGCTTTCTTCGCCCTGGCTGCAAACGAGCCTTGCTGAGCTGGCCTCGCGGCCTCTATGCCCGCAGGCTGCGGCCCGGGTCCTGCTGCCTGTGGCGCCTTGTGGAGCTTCTTCGGTTGTTTCGGCCGCATCTTCTGAAGCAAAAGGCCAGCGTTAAGGCAAAGGCGGCTCCACAGGGCTTCGCTCGTTTGCGGTCGGGGCTTCGTGGCGCGCGCGATCCCGGGGACGAGGGTGCTCTTGAATTGCGCCAGTGTGAGGCGCTTCGACCGATTTGATGCCACCGCTTTTGCCCAAGCAATCTCGTAGGCCCCCAGCGTGACGTAGTTGCGAGGTGGTTGGAAAACGCCGAGTTCTTTCAGCATCAGCTTGCACGACTCTTTCGAGAAGCATGATTCTGGTTCGTGAGCGTAAACGCCCGCTACTTTCTTCAACGCCTCGCCGGGGTTCGGCGGGGACTTCGGATCAATAGACTTTGCGACCTCGCGGATTTTTCCGAGAAAGTTTGGCAGCTTGAATGACTTGACGGCCACGATTGAATCACCCCGCCCGTGATTTTCCGTCACGTTGGATGAACTCCACGTCTCTGCTGGTACATTGTGCCCACCATTGTTGCTGGTTCCTGGGGCGGTGCCTGTTGGTCGCGACTTCGACGGCTTTTTGAGCGTGATAGATTCCCAGCTCGGCTTTTTGGGTTCCTGTGCTGTGGGCTGCTGTGAAGACAATTTCACCGCAGCTTTGGTCTTTTTCTTCTTTGATTTGCCCATGCTCTCACTCAGCGAGCACTCGTTATTCAGCACGAAAAAGAAAAGGTTTTCTCTGGATTTTGTTTGCAGTGCGAAGTCCACGAAGTTGCGATGCAACTTTCGGTTTAGAGAAGGTCTTCACACATTCTTAAAAAAGTAGTTTCCAACTCTGCTACCGATGTCAATTGTCGAATGAGTAGGTCAAACTCGGGTGGCCCGAGCAGGGCACAGAGTTACTGCTTGTGGCTTCTCCGTCCTCACAGTCAAATTCGTTATTCACTCATCCAAGCCGGCACTGCCTCTTCGCCCCTCGCCCCTCGCCGCGCTCTTCTGTGTCTCACGCCTCGGCCTTGTCCTGTCCAGGGCCTTCATTTTCTGCTGCGCATCACCACAGACACACTTGCTCGAGACCGCCACCGGTTCACCACACTCGAGTAGTGTGCGTGGGAGGAGGAAAGAGCAGGTTGTGTTGCGTCTCCTTGTCCCTTGGATGTGGTGTGTGGACCCTTGACGCACGACAATAAGTTCGATTGGCGACGCCGAGAAGAAGCGAACGAAGAGGTTGTCGAGCTGTCGACTGTCGACGCTGTCGAGCTGTCGATGTCGCAATGCCGCGATGCCTCTGCCGCCCAGATCGCCGATCGCGCCCAACGAACGACCCTCCACGAATTTTCCGACCATTTTCCGCTCGAATTTCCCGCTCGAATTTTCGACGTCTTTTTCATGAGACCCGGAATTTATGCACTGTCGCCAAATTGTAGTCAAATGACTACATTTTAAAATCCTGTTCACGGATACAATGTAGTCGAAGAACTACTTTTTCAAGTCACTCACACGTACAGCGCAGAGTGTGATGGCGGCTGGTGCTGTGTTATCTACTAATAGGATTGCGCGGTACGCGGTGGTGTGTCGGCGTGCGCGGTTATTTGCGCGATTTTTTGCTTGATTGATAGTTTTGTGTGCTCAGGTGAACGTTGTCTTGTGTGAGTGAGGTTGTGAGTGAGGTTGTGAGTTGTGAGTGAGAGGCACTCACTCACTCACTCACACACACACGAAGCACCGCCGCGCACGGCACGGCACGCCTGCTGGCTGCGTGTGCTGTGCTGCTCTGCTGCTCGTTTTCTTGCTCGTTTCTTTGCGCGTTTTCTTGCTCGATGAAAGCAAGCCCCAAAACCCGAGTTTTCTGCGCGACTTTCTGCGGGGTTTTGCTCGCTTCGCTGTTTTCTCGTTTTTCGTGAGGCCCGCAGTGTGTGTGTGCCATCGTTCAGCGAGTGGGCAAGTCACAGTTTGAGAGACTGACTGAGATGACTGTGCGTGGCCGCCGGCCGGCCGGCCCACTCACTCACTCACTCACTCACTCTCTCATCGTTCCTCCCTTACCATCTGTACGTTGTATGTACACTGTACACAAAAATAAGGGAGGTAGTGCAATGTACGGTAAGTGTACAATTATTGTACACGCTGCCGTCCGGTGTTTTTTGTGTTTTTGTGTTTTACTGAGTTTTTGAGTTTTTTGTCGCTTTTTCTCTTCGATTTTCGATTTTCGATTTTCGATTTTCGATTTTTGATTTTCGATTTTCGATTTTTCGATTTTTGATTTTTGTAGTTTTGAATTTCCAGAAATCCGCGACTGTGTTTGTGTGTCTGTGTAATCTGTGTATAATGTCCTTCCTTGTGTACGATTTTGCGATTTTGATTTTTGATTTTGGCAATTTTGCGCTTTTGCAATTTAGCAATTTAGTGATTTTGCGATTTTGCGATTTTGCAGTTTTCAGTTTTTGTAGTTTGCGAAAAGCAACTTACAGCGTATTTTCAGTATTTTCACACTGTTCACATTTTTCGTGAGGCCCGAATTCGTACTCGCGAGTGAGTTCCAACGCGCCGCTCCGCGGCAGCCCTGCACCCATCCCGCCCAGCCCGACAAGTCCACCCAGTCCACCCACTCACTCACTCACTCTCCCTCCCGTTCTCTCACTTGCTCCCACTCACTCACTCACTCACTCCCACCCTCACTCCCACCCTCAGCCAGCTAGCTGGCTCACTCAGTCAGTCAGTCAGTCAGTCACTCACTCAGTCAGTCGGTCCGTCCGTCGGTCGGTCAGCCAGCCAGCTCGCTCGCTCCTCAGGCCAGAACAACGTGCATAAACTGTATGGCATACTGTAAAGTACTGTCGTCTACACTCCGAGTGTACAGTACATAGAATGTACAATGTCAGCGTACACTTCGCTTGTCTGTCAGTCAGTGGCGCACCACTGATGGCTGATGGCTGATGGCTGATGGCTGATGGCTGATGGCGCGCTGACTGTCTGACTGTCTGACTGACCGACTGACTGACTGACTGACCGACTGACTGATGACCGGACCGGACCCGACCGCCCACTCACTCACTCACTCACTCACAGCTATGATACGGCGACTGACTGACTGACTGGAGCGCTCAGTCGGTGAGTGAGTGAGTGAGTGAGTGAGTGAGTGAGTGATTGAGTGAGTGAGAGTCTGCGTACGTTTCAACTCCCCTCCCACCCACCCACCCACTCAGTCAGTCAGTTAGTAAGCTCACTCACTCACTCACTCACTGTCAGCCCACTTTGATTGAGACGAACGAACGAACGAACTGAGTGCGTGAGTGAGTGAGTGAGTGAGTGAGCTTGACTTAACTTGACTTTGCTGGCTCATCTCCCTTCCTTCCCTTCCCTCCCTCTCCTTCCCTCCCTCCCTCTCTCCCTCGCTCTCACTCACTCATTCATTCATCCATTCAGTCCAGTCCGCCTCCTTGCTTGGCTGTGGCTGTGGCTGTGGCTGTGGCTGGACGGCTGGACGGACGGACGGATGGATGGTCGGATGGATGGATGGTCGGTCGGTCACCCGCGGTCACGCACTCACTCACGGTGGTGACTCACTCACCCTGTCTGTCTCGGTGGTCTCCGTCATCGCAGCTGTTCGTCCGTCTGTCTGTCCGTCCGTTCGTCCGTCTGTCTGTCTGTCTGTTGTGGTTGGTTGTGTGTTGTGTGGCGGTCGAAGGAATGAACGTATGCAATTTTCGTTCGTTCGTTCGTTCGTTCGTGTGTGTGTGTGTGTGTGTGTGTGTGTGTGTGTGTGTGTGTGTGTGTCACAGCTCATCAGGATGGAGAGGACGTTGGGTTGGTTGGTGGGTTGCTTGGACAGAGACAGCGAGCGAGCAAGCAAACAGCCATCCACACAAACGCACACGCTCGCGGCGGTGGGACAAACTGATGGACGGGACGGGACGAGACCAGCTCGAGCGGAGTGAGTCACGAGTCGTCATGCGAGATGCTTCGCGTGTTTTCTTGTGTCTTGCTTTGTTGCGTGTTTGCTTGGTTGCGAGCTGGCTGGTTTGTGAGTGCTACAATTCGTGTGCGTTGTGAGCGGCGAGCGTGTTGCGAGAGGTTTCAACAGAGAAGTCGCAACGGCGCTCGCAAACGGAACAACGACGGTGACTACTGCGGTTTGGTGGATACCAACCCATGTCAACCGCGATTGTGCACACGGTCGTCCGCTGCCATATCCTGCCCACCTGCCTGCCTGTCTGCGCACGACTGTGAGAAGTACATCGAGAGGGCGTCTTGATTCCTACGATGTTCAAAAGTGCGGGTGGTTTGCGGTGCTTGCCTGATTTCTAGTTGCTGGTAGTTTGGAGCGTGTTTTGTTTGTGGGATCTTCTTCCGTGGCCGCGATTGGTCTGGCCAGTGTGACCTCGCATCGCTGAAGTTCGAGCGCTAACATGAAGGAGTGCTGCTGGCGTCCTGCCACTGAAGGCCTGTGAGAGGCGAAACGCGTGCTTCGCCCCACACTCGTGAGTCGCGGAAGTTATCGACCATGTCGTCCTCTTCGAAGACGAGTGAGCCGCCGGCACCGCTGTCTCGCAAAAACAGCGAGGTGGACGATGGCAGCATCAAAGCACGGATTGCCATTGCCAATCCAAACATCATTCACGCTCCGCCGTTGATCAAGGCCAAGCTGTTGGTTGAAATGGCCAGCAAGGCAGAATATCGGAAACCTATGTACCGCGAGTTTGCAAAGAAACTCATCCTCAACACCTTCGGACAGGAGTGTCACGAGATGAAGCGTCAAATTACATTTTTGAAATCGTCGCAGGGCTTCGTGAATGTCGTGTACGACTTCATCCAGAATGAACACGACCGCAAAGAAGTGCTCTACCATCTCGTCGCCCAGGTCCCCGACATCAAGTTCGCAACGAAGCGGGACTCTGTGATAGTGTTGTCAGACGTGGATGACACGCTCTTCCAGTCCTCGGCGTTGATGGGGGGGCCGAAATATCCGTCCAAGTGTAAATTTCCAGGTGTCGAGAAGTTGTACATGGAGGTGGCTTGGAAAGTGGTGTTCATTACCGCGCGACCCGCCGTCTTGAAGAGCATGACGCTTCACGAATTCAGGAGGAAGTTGGCCATCCCGTACATCGGCATCCTCTGTGGCAAAACTTCAGATCTCCTTTGGGCAGCTTTCGACCGGCCAAAGGCGTGGGCCAAAATGGCGCAGCAGAAATATCATAACTTCGACATGATTAGCAGCGTGTATCCGGAGTGCAAGTTTTTGTGGTTCGGCGACAGCGGTCAAGGTGACTTAGAAACCGGACGCATGATGGTGCAGCGAAAACCGGAGCAAATGCTGGCGGTGTACATTCATGACGTGGTGGAATCCACAGGAATCACTCCGACGACCGGCGGGATGGCCCGCACTGTGTCGGAAACACAGGGTATCCTGCATTTTGACACGTACCTCGACACCGCACTGCACCTCAATAAGATCGGTTTCCTCTCTTTGCAGTCGATGTTCCGAGTGGCTGCGTGTGCATCGGAAGAGTGGAAAGAACTCTCTATTTCAGGCAAGTGGGCCTCTGAGGAAGTGCGGACGGCCCGCGCGAAGGAATTTACCGCTGATTTGGAAGCAGTCAACATGGTACTTCTGAAGAATGGTATGGCCACTGTGAGTGTCTGCGGTACCAGTCTCCCGGAGAAGCTGACGCCCCGCATATCCCCGAGGCGAAAGAAGGAATTGGTTGAGGAAGCACACATCAACTCCCTCTCCGGAATAGAACAGCTAAAGTTGCGTGCTCAGTCCGTCGACGAATCAGCGCGTGAGGCCCTTGAGTCGGAGTCTGCCGAGACGTCGCCAAGTGCGGTCAAGGCCAAAGGCCCAACGTCCCCTGTTGCAGTTAGGCGGAACCTCAGCCAGAAACAAATACAGGAGACCAAAACGCAGCAAGTTGTCGCGAGTTTGCCTTCAACTCTGTCGCTGGAAATTCGGGACGACTCCCAATCGCCGAAGTCACCAGGTAGGATGATTGGAAGAATTGCATCGTGTGTTGTGCCCTCGCTTGTTTGCTCACTCGTCTGTTTTGGGATTGTGTCGTGAAAACAGGTGACCGCCGTCTTCAAAGTCAGGACTCGTTCTTTGACGCAAACGATGCGATGTTTGGGTCCGATAATGCAGTACCAGTGACATCGGTCACAGTTAAGGGAGGCGATAATTGGTAACGCGCTGTGTTGGGCAAATTTTTGCCGGCGTGGATAGTTGTTTCAAGTTCACACAATAATAATAATCAAGGTAGTTATTTTTTTCAAGAGATTGCAACCGTGGCCTTCACACAACAACGCTCGCGCACGCAAGATGGTTGTTGTTGACAACATCAGGCACGTCTCTGCCCTTACTCTGCCTGCAATCTGTGCGCCCGAACGAGCTCGTTGACCATAACAATCACCTGCAGAAGTATGCAGCAGTTTATAGCGTGATTGATATTTTCAACGGAGTGCAACGCAGGGCACCGGCAACTCAATATTCGCACCTGTTTGTGGGGAAGATGTTCTGAATTAAGAATGGCGTTCGAAACCAGGATAGTTTCAGCGGGACTATTGGAGTTGACCCAAACCCGACCGTTGCTGCCGAGCACTACTTCATACGCCTGTCCAAAGGATACGAAACGTGGTAACTACCTAGGCAACAGACTTGGCCAAGAAGCCGGACAAGACGTACAAGGTGTTGTCCAAGTACATCGAGCACATTTGGGGAGGCTGTGCTTCGTAGACGCCGACACAATCTGTATCGCCGCGCACAAACAAAACGTGATGACCAGAGACGACTGCGCGATACGATACGAAATGCCACTGACCCTAAAGAACATCGGAAGAGGTAGCCACCGTGCAGTTGTCCGTAAGTAGACTGCCCTGTGACCCAATCCATCTTCTTCGCGCTTCTTTCTGAAACCGCACACGAAATTTCTGGTTCAATGTCGCGATTGGCCTGCCAGTGCGTGTCAGCCGATTAGTGGTGATAATCACGGATGACTGGCGTAACTTGCCATTAACGCGCGCAGTCGACAACACCCACCAAAATTACGCGAGCGTATACAATGTCGCCGACTTGCAGGTTTGGTTTGTTCCTCTTCGAAGCGCCGTCGAATGCTAGCGCATCCAGTTGCACATTGCTGCTTGTGCCAACGTCAACTTTGTAATTTTCTGCATGCCGACTGACGATGACTCCGATCACAACGTCGTCCACAACGGGTATATATCTGCACACATCGCAATGATGAAGGCAATATTTGGAGCGGCAGTAATTAATCGGCAGAGTGCGCACCTTTTTTGATTGCTCTCAACCCAAAACTTGTTCTTCGGCCTGAAACGAAGAATCCCGCTCTTTGTGGCCGAGATGGATTTTCCGTCAATTCTGCTGTCGATGCCGCGCCCCACTTTAACGTCGTTTGAAATGGGCGCAATTCTCGGCTTCAGATCCTCACCAGGCAGAACTACGCTTGGAGCAAACTGAATATCCCCCTCCGATGGAGCATTTTGCGTGTCCGAGTCGGTCATGGTCCTGCCTTTGGGCACGGCAGTTCGACGTCACAAAAGGCGAGAAGAGCAAGCTACGCTACTTTGACATAGCAGTTGCACGCGTTGTGCGGTTGGCTCGAGCAATTTCGGCCAGGAAAATAGCCAAAAAAAGTCGATGTTGGTATGATTTCTCTACCAGGGTTGTCTCAAACCCATACAGCAGTCGTTTCCTTTCGTGTTGTCAAAAGCACTTTGCTGCAATGTCTTGTCGAAATCATGCATCGACTCCGTCACATCGACTGCATCGCGTCGACCTCCACACCCACCACTTCTTATTTATCACGCCCCGCACATTCACACACCTTCATAGAACAGTATGGCCGCTGGATTTGTACCAGCACATCTCGCCACCTCGTAGTCAACACTAACAACGCGTCACCTCTGCTGCAACACAAAAGAGTTTCCAACAACAACGACAACGACAACGACGACAGCGACAAATGAATGGCCAACGACGCCACGCCGACGTACGTGGTCCGTGCTTCCGCGGCGGCCACTGACAGTGAGGACTGAGAGCTGACTGACAGTGAGAGCTGAGACGAACCATGAAGTCCACAATCTAAAATCTAAAATCCTGTAGTGCACCTTTGCACCGAAATATTTCTTTTTAGCCATGCGTTGTGACACTTAATCAACTCAACAAATTACTACTGTATACAAGAAACATGACGTTCAACTACAGAATACAGAATACACTTTGATATTCTGTGCAGAAACTAACAGTACTGAGTACTGATGACATTGTACCCAGTACTGACGTTACTGGAACTACCGAACCATGCTGCGCGTGCTGTCTGCGACGCTGCAGCAGCTTGAAGGTCTGCTGTCTGCTGTTTGGTCGTTGCTTTGTGGCTTTTCGTTGGTCTTCTTGTCTTTGTGGCAATGCCGGGTATGATATTCTGCAATGCAATGGGGTTGAATGGCTGAATACACTGAACTATGGATGTCCATCCACCCATTCATCTTCCTGCATCCCTTTACCCCAGTATCCCCTACTTAGTGAGCGAGCAACCGAATACGTGAGCGGGGCAGAACGAAGTGGCCAACAGGAGCGAGCGCGAGTGTGCAGACGATCAAGGACTTGCAAGGGAAACTGTGAGTTTTACTTGCAACCCAATTCTATATCCATGCATGTTGACAGGGGGTAAAATTATAGTGTCACGCGCTGGATGATTGCGATGATGCTGTGTGTACTGTGTGCAACACGTCACATCCATTGCATAGACTGTCCCAACAGCTGCTGAATGATCTACAGAGTTCGCTTTCTCCTCGTGAGTTGGAACAAGAAGTTCTCGAGGATTCCAACGAGAGCGAAAACACCGCCAACGATGGCCATGAAGTTCGTGAGGAAATGGTAGAAGGGGGTGTACTGCCTGTATTCGAGGACGGCAATAGGCGAAATGTCGTACTGCAGAGAGATGAACGGAGGCACGTTGATGGGGACTTCATGTTCAGTTGAAACCGCAGAATAAGAATGCCTGAGCAACACACGAGGGACCGCAGTCAGTAATATCACGGGGCAGGACGGATCAGCGCAGTTGCGACAGCTTACATGTGCAAATCGTCGTCGCTGGGCTTGTTGCTCAAGGCGAGCGACTTTGCGACCAACTTGATGTAATGGACGTAGGAGTAGTGGTTTTGGTGGCCGATGAAGTGCTTGTCGTTCAGCGGAGCGCTCTGCCACCGAGACACGATATCCTCGCGGAAAATTTTGAACGCCGGGCCGGCGAGGGTCCCCTCCGGATCGCTGAACCACACGCGATCGATGTGATGCGACGCGTTGATCAGCAGTGTATCGTACGAGTATCGTAGAGAGTGCAGATTGATGCGAATGGATCCCGGAACCTTCTTCACTCTTAAGCGACCCGTTACGCGGCAGCCCTCGCCACCTTCTGCTGGGTTCTCAGCGCCAGTGTCTTGCTTGTGCAATTTGAGCCGCTGCTTGTCGGCATTCGTCTGATCACCTCGAGCAACTTGTCGCACCCGATCAATCAGCGCCGTGGTGGTGCGCTCTCCGTGGTATGTCTCGAAAGGATGGGGCTCGCCATGACGAAACATCAGCATAGTGGGGTAGGCGCGGATGTGCTGGCTGGCGCACAAGTCCGCGTTGGCTGTGCAGTCCACGCTTGCGGCGTGGATGGGGCCTTTATCTCCCAACATCTGCGACATCTTCGTCCACACTGGCTCCAAACGCTGGCACCAAATGCACCATGGAGCGAAGAAATCGACGAAGACGAGCTCGTGAGACTTGGCGTGCGATTTGATGAAGGGCTCGAAAGAATCCGACGTGAGAACCTCAGAGTGGCCCTCACCCGAGAATTCACCCGTTTCCAGAGCTTCCATCAGCTGCGTGTATTCTTCATCTTCGGCTTCGAAGACTTCGGCGTGCTCCTCGGGGTCGACCTCGTCCTCGTGCTGTCTTCCCAAAAACGCACCTCGGTGGTTCACACGAACAAAGTTGACGTTCTTTGTGACATTCTGTCTCGTGGTGCCCGTGACGTCGGTGACATCAACGCTGACGAAAACGCATGGCATGTCCGTAACTGTCAAGTTGAACACGGCAGATAGGTAGTCTGAATGCTTCAACGTCTCGTCGAGCACCATGTCGCGCTGCAGAGTGCCGGTCATGTAGTCGTTGAATTCGAAAATGAACAGCACTGTCATCAGCAAGAGGCCTACGATCGACATGCAAGATCCCGAAAACGAGGTGATGTACAACTCGTCCGGAATCTTTTTATACATGTCGATCTTGTTGAGGAAAGAGCGCATCATGGTGATTTATCAGGGCGATGGCGCCCGACGCGTATGCCCGGTCTTGCAAGCGCTACTTGGTCGACACAGGCGACCAGTTGGAAAGCGAAGTGCCACAGCACGCACCCTCACTCCAACGACGGTTTCGAGGCGTCAGCAGTCAGAGAAAACAGCAAAACGCAAAACAAACGAAAACCAAGCCGCTCAAAACGAGGCTTTCTTGCAGACCGTCCGCTCAGACTCCCCTGTGGTCTCGGAAATGCTATCGAACGTACCATGTCAACCAACCCACACCAAGAAGCAACAACACGTGTCGCTGCGCCACTACACACCGTGCAGCGAAGCGCACCGCACCATCCATCCGTGCACGAAAAACATTACTTGACACAACACACACACACACACACACATAACCAACCAACCAAATACATGACAACAGCCACTGTGTTCAGGCAAACGACCTTGACTCGGCAGAGAGAGACTACGCTCAAAGTGATCTATGCACACTGTCCGCCACGCGTTGTTTTGTCGAGTCGGTGTGTGGTGTTGTTGTCAAGGAAGCAAGTAAGTTGTTGTCGAGGAACGAACACTACGAACGAACGATTGAACGAACGAAGGAAGCAACGAAGCAACGAAGCAACGAAGCAACGAAGCAACGAAGCAATGAATCAACGAATCAACGAATCAACGAAGCAACGAAGCAACGAACCAACGAAGGAACGAAGCAACGAAGCAACGAAGCAACGAAGGAACGACGGAACGAAGCAACGAAGGAACGAAGCAACGAAGCAACAACGAAGCAACGAAGCAACGAAGGAACGAACGAAGGAACTCAAAAGCGAAAGCTAATGAACAAACAACAAAGAGAGAGTGACAGTGAGTGACAGTGAGAGACAGTGAGAGACAGTGAGTGAATGCTTCGTTGGCTTCTCTGAGTGAGTGAGTGAGTGAGTGAGTGAGTGAGTGAATGAATGCTGGCCGCACTGAGTGAGTGAGTGAGTGAGTCTGTGAGTGAGTGAGTGAGTGAGGCCGCACTGTCACTCACTAACTCCCCACCTCACTCACCCACTCACTCACAGTCACAGTCATTCCTTCATTGCTTCCTTCGTTCCTTCCTTCATTCGAGATCGTTCACTGTTCGTTGTTGTTCACTCAGTCACTCATTCACTGTCATTCCCTTCAATCATTCACTCAATGCATTGGAGCGCTCGCTCGCTCTCGCGCTCTCACTGTCACTCACTGTAAAATCTTGGTCATCAAAACTCTCTTGATTGCGAAAACCAACCAACCAACCAACCGACCGAGATCGATCCAGTTCGTGGAAAGTATCTATAATTGACATTTCGCTGTTTATACCCACAACGCTCAGTATCAAACCGTGAAATCATGGTTATAGATATAATGCCATGGAAAGCGTGGCAGGAGGTGAAATTGTGAAACTGAAAGTGGAAGTGTCGAAATGCATGTATACAGTATCCTAATCACTGAAAGTAAACACACGTTACGTGCTAACAAAAATGTGATATTGAGTAATGCGCATTTGGATTATTGATTTTTTGTTTTTTGTTCGTTGACTTTTTGAGTCTTGGATGAATTGCAGTCAAATGGGCATGCGGAATCTATCTACATCTAACATTATGCGATTCCACCACCTTCAACATCCCACATTACCACAGAACCGTAGTTATAGATACATCGAGGTCAGGTGACAAGAAGGTGACTGGTGGGTGGGTGAGCCAAGCACAGTCAGGCAGAGGCGGCATGACGCTCACTCACCCACAGTGAGTGACCGCACAGTGAGTGAGTGGGTGAGTGGGTGAGTGAGTGAGTGAGTGAGTGAGTGAGTGACTGTGCTTTGTTGGATCGGAGTGGCAGTCAACCATCATTCAACCCGCCCAGCGTCCAGGCACTGACTCGCACGGTCACTTACTCAATCATTCAAGATCGCACGGTTAAACGCACTGAAAAAGTAAGTCAGTCTGGGGAGATTTATAGAGTGGGGAGGATTATGAGTGCAGGAAGGCGGAGCTGAGTGAATGATTGAGTAAGGGCACAGTTTGAAGGGTTTACTGGGGAGCGGCGGTGGTCAAATCGACGCGGTGAGCGAAGGTCATAGCGAAGGCGTTTGTTGCACTGCGGGTGCAAAACAACGACGACGACGACAACGACGACGACGACGACGAACTTTTTCGTCGGCCCTTCCTCTCAACTTTTCCTTCACTCCGAGGTGCCGAAAACGACGCTGCTACGCCTTTAGAGGGTGGGTATGCGATCACACAGTTGGGTTTTCGTGAAAGAGCGCCGATTTGCCGAGCTCGACTTTGAAAGGGTGAGTTGGACGACTTGGTGGAAGTGGGTCAACAACTGCATGTTGACACGGCGTCGTCAACGGCTGTTTTCGTCGTCAACTTCGTCGGCTGCAGGTGAGTCGACGTCCTCGAAATCCCGGCGCTCCTCCGCCTGGATTTTGCCGTCTTTGAGTTCGTTTGCACTTGTATTGGCACCGGCTGGCTTAACAAGCTTCTCAAGCACTTATTCCTCAGTACAAACAATTGCAGCTGCTGTATTTTGTAAAATTTGCACGAGAACCACCTCGTTCCCCTGAATTGCACGTGTTCTCTTTTAACACCCGTGCTTGCCGCGAAGCGGCAGGCTCAAATACCTCGACGAGCGCTCCTGGTCGCGTCCCATCATAGAAATCCATGTGACAAACATCCAAGAGTCGGGTGTTTGGCTCCGCAATGGACGGAGCGCAACCAGTAGAGTTGCCCATCGCGGGCGTTGTTGATGCCGCAGCGAGAAAGTTTTCAGAGTTTATGCTGCGGCAGGGCTTGTACGGTAACAGCGTGAAATTGGAGGACGCCATGTCGAGGGCCAAATCTATGCTTTCTCATTTGCAGGCCAAAGCGTCCTCGCTCGCTGAGGGCAAACGTGTGAGCCGTGCAATCTTGCCGGTGACCGCTCATGACGGCAGCACATCAGCGCCGAGCACGCGTGACGCAGCGTTGAGTCTCAAGTTGGAGCCCGGCCAGGATGAGTCTGAGATTAATGCGTCGCCGGACGATCGCGTTGTGACCCCACCCTTTGAACCCGCTTCTCACTCACCGCACGAACGTTTCAGTTCGGAGGACACCCAGGACACCCTGGACCTCTCAGTTTCGTTCGATGGGCCACCGATGTTGACAGAATATACGACTTCCGGTGCTGCCCACAAGCATTCTGACACCAAGCAGCCGGCAGCCCCCGCAAATCTGACACGGACACTGTCCGGCACAGCTGTCCCGTCAGCAGTGCATCTCGTAAAGTTGAATCTCGCAACAGACTCTGGTACGCTCAACAGTGGGGACGGGGAAGCCCTCAACAAGGTGTTGGACCAAGATCTTGACCGGCGCAACTACTTTCACAACGACATGCGAGATTCTTCGTCGAGGCCACGTGGCACCAGTGGCTCGTCATCTTCTAGCCACGATGGCAAGGAGAATGCAACGAAGTCACGACGCTCTTCCAAACAACACGGTTCTCGCAACAACAACAGCAACAGCAGCAGCAACAACAACAACGCCGCGACCAGCAATGGAGATTTCCCATCTCTCGTCCTGCCGCGCAGCCCAAGCTCTCAACGCAAACGTGAGAAGCCATCTGCCGGTGCTCTGCACACTGACGCCCACACTTCTCCGAAGCCCACCATCACGCCAGCATCCAAGGCATCCACCCGCAGTTCAGCCGACAATACGTTGGAAGGAGTGTGGCGGAGGCGCACCACGCCCTCTGTTCAATCAGACAATTTGATTGCAAAGATGAGCTTCCCACAGCACGTCCTCAAGCTATTCAAGTAAGTTCCTGCGGAGATGTTGGTGCTTTGTGTGCTCGGACATTTCGCGGTCGCCCCGTGCTTGACCATTTCTGTTCATACTGAGTCACTCTGTAACGATATATGTTGAATGTCGTCCAGATTCTTTAGTTCTCACATGTTTCGCCTGCGATGGGTCCCGTCGAAGAAGCGGAATGGCCACGTTGAATTTCGATTCATGTCGTCCGCAACTGTTCCTCTTCACCTCGGTTTCAGGTGGACACCTGACAACCAGGAATACGCTTACGAACCCGTCATTTTCAAGTCTTCCACGCAACACAAGTCGCCACCACGAGTGTGGGATTTGCTGAGTGATGTTGTGGCCAGTCAATCGCCGGGCATGACGCCGGTCAAACACTCCCCGTCGCGTCACACGCCACTGCGCTCGGGGAAGAAGTCGTCAGTGACGCCCAGTCCAGGGAAGCGTCGTGCCGGCAGCTCGAAAGGCACGCCGAACACTCCACCGTCAACTGTGCAACGTTCTCGCAACAGGCTGCGCGCAGGTTCGACGAGCAGCAGTCCCGCGAAATCGAGTCCCTACAGAAAGTTGGGCACCGGACCACTGTGTCGCATCGTAGACCTCGTAAAGTTCGAGGCCGCGTCTCACAACCTCCGTCAACAGTGCGCCAAACTATCTTCGAGTATGCGTAAATTGCGCCTGCAGTTGTTCTGTAGCGCCAACTCAGGCGATGTGGTACAACGAAAGTTGGAGTACAAACTGTGGCGATGGAATGACGTCATCTTGTGCCGTGTCACTGTCGAGGAACAACAACTCGGTCCCGGCGGCCAATGCTACTGGACAAAGATCGGAACAGCTCAGGAAGTGTTTGAGTCATGCTGACGGTGTCGGCATTTTTAAAACAATAAAAGCGTTAGTTAGGTTCACAGCATCGTGGCAGTTCCTTGCTTGAATATATAAATAGTACGGCGATGATACTGGTTCACCGCTTGAGCAAGTAACGAACATTCATTACGCCATCGCGTACACCCGCGTCGCCAACGTCGCCGCTGTTCGCACCCGAAAATTTCTTCCGCTGCCTCTTTGCCTTGTTGCCTTTGTGGTTGGCTGTTACAACTCCAGCCTCTTTGATGCGAGCCTGCACCCGAGCTTGCACAATTTTTCTCTTCTTGAGGATGCCCGTTCGCATTTTGAGGGGCATTTTCTTGTTTTTCGTTGCCTTAGCGCCGAGCTCACGTCGCTGTTGCTCTTGCCACTCTCTTAATTTCCATCCTTTGAGTTGCGATGCGCTCAATGCGCGTATGGAGCGCCACACCTTGTTTCTATCGAATGTTTCAGCTTCCTTGGCATCCTGTGCTTCCTTGGACTTCTCGTCATCTGTTTGCAGGAGCCCTAACTTGGCCCGCACGGCCCTCTCGCGCTGCTTTTCTCGGCGTTTCTTTTTGTTCAACTTGGCTGCTTTTTTCGATACCACCTGTGCACACCCTTTACCGGCGGCGTGAGCATCAAATACAAACTCCACTGGGCCTTTACGGCGTTTCTCCTTCGTCGCTGGCATTGAATTTACGAGGTCACCGGGCAACGGCGACAACGACACTGTCACAGTGTGGAACTCAACGCAACGGATTCGCACGGCAAATCGAATATTGCGACAATTTTGGTAACTCACCCATCGATGCCGCAAGATAAGACCTGCAACCGAGTCGTTGCACACACCTGCCCCTTTTCGTCCACCCGGGCCAGCTTTTTCCAAGTGTCATTGTAAGACGATAATCCCAATGTGTTTGGTGCTACCAATGCCCCACGTTTGCTGATGGCATGTGTCCGTGCACGGAGGTATTTTCGCAGCCCGTCGACGGTGCATGCCATCGTACCTCTATCCACGAGTTTCCTGGACAGAAACAAGATAGCAATGCACACACCACCCTATCTCACCTTCAGCCACAATCTCCCACTGCGACCGTGACTGCTCTAGTAACCACTCTGCAACACGACACGACTGTCGAGCACCGTAACACTGCAACAGACGCAACAGCCGCAGCGCCGCAACGCCACAGCGACGAACAACAACGACGAACAATGAATGGACGGCGAACAATGAACAACGAACACCGACGGAGGTCCGATGGCCGGTGGCCGGAGGTCGATGGCCGATGTTGCACTCTCTCACTGTCACTCACTCAAGAGTGTCACTGACTCGCTTCACTGTCAAAGGCAACAGTATCACCGTGTTGACACGACAACGTTGCGGTCACAACGCGTCGTCGTCGTCGTTGTTGTGATGTCGGGAGGTGTGGTGTAATTGAGGTGCGTGATGAACGACGGAGTGGGTGGTTGGTTGGCTGTTGGTTGTTGTTGATCGACACGACGCATACGTTTGTGCGTTTGTTTGTTTGTGCGTGGCGAGGTGATTGGGGGTGGGGGGTGCGTGGGTGAATGGAAAGCAATGCACGTGAAGCAAAAGGCTCCACGATACAATCCAACCGACAGCTTGTCCTATCTGTGACTCGAAACTCGAGATTAGAGCGTGATTCTACTTCGAACGTCACGGGTGAATGGCGGATCATCGTCGTGATATGCATAGGTCACAGACTCTCTTTAATCCGGAGTGTGCCGGAGTGTTGCGTCGTGGTTGAATGTCGTGTGCGGATGCGTAAGGCATCAAAAAGATCACCGGCACGGCTTGAAACAGCGCAAAGCAATTTAGGTCTTGAAAGACGTCGCCGATTTTATGTTTTGCGGTTTGTAGAATTGACGCTCTCTGTAAGAATTGTGCTTTGTGTCGCTAGGACCAGCGATGGTGCTTCTCGGCGCACACGGCTCTATTGTTAGCGTCGCACTTGGCGACAGCGTTCACGTGTTCATCCCCACAACTGCATCGGCCTCAAAACACGTCGTAGTCAAGCATGGAGACGGCGTTGTGGTGCGCGACTTCAGCATTTGCGAAGCTCACAAACTGCTGGCCACGGTCGGCGATGACAAAACAGTCAAAGTCGTCAACATCGAATCTGGGTCGGTTGTCCTCTCACAAACGTTCCCGAAGAAGTTGACATGCGTGAAAATTGTCAGCAGCACTTGCGATTCGGAAGGGTGCCGCGTGGTAGTCGGCGACCGGCAAGGTTTCGTTTTCACGGTGGGTACAAAGACAAAACAAGTACAGCAGCTGCTCGGTCACACCGCCTCTCTGATCACGGGGTTGGCGCTGTCGCCACACAACGACACGTTCCTGTTGTCGGCTGATCGTGACGAAAAGGTACGCGTGAGCCACTTTCCCAAAACGTTCGACATTCAAGGGTTCCTGCTCGGACACGGGAAATTTGTCACCGAAATCGTTACTGGTACCTTTCCGGGTGCCTCTACAGCTGACACCGAGACCTTCGTGGGGCTAACTGGAAGTGGAGACGGTAAATTGCGAATATGGGAGCTGCCCTCGTGCAGGAAGCTTTCAACTGTTGACATTGCCCACGACTCATCCACACCATTAGCGTCGATAGCATACTCACCAAGGACAGGGCTGGTCGCTGCCACGGCCGAGAACAGTTCAGTCGTGCATCTGCATCGATTAACGTTCGTGGCCAATGGTGATGGCGGCGTGTCCGTGGATGTGGAGGTCCTCGTCCCGATCGACCTCACGAGCAAGGACACCGATCCTGCTGAGCCGTTGGTTTGCGCTTTCGATGCGCAGGACAATCTTCTTGTTGTGAACCCGGCTGGCGCTCCAGGCACGCGCTTCGCATCATTTGTGCCGGTGGGAGGCAGCGAAAAGGCAGAAGATCAAAGTGCTGCTGGATTTGCTCTAAAGCCGTGTCTTGAAGGCTCACAGTTGTCCGAGAAGGCCCAAGCCATCAACAGTAGCCTCAAGGATAGTGCCCTAAACTGGGGTACGTTTGCTCTCATTGTTCTGGTTTGGTTTCTTGGTGCTAGTATCCTCTGTCAACATTGTAATGCGAGCATTGTGACATGCTACTTGCTACTTATATCTTTTAACATTTGTCGACGACTTTTGTTCAACACAGGTCCGTCTCGAGTTTGGCGGGACCCGAACACAGAGTCTACGCTGTTCGATAAGCACGAGGTCGCCGTGGACAAGCGTGCGATTCTGAATAATTTGCGGGACCGAGCAGCGGGCAACAAAAAACGGAAAGTTGCTGAAACAGCTTCCAGCAAAAGTGGCGAGGAAAGCGGCTCTGCCGACAAGAAGCGACCCAACCCTTAGACGACTGCCCCTCGCTGTCCTCAATCAACATCTAACCTGAGGCATGTTGTGTCTAACTACAAGGACAAAAAACAATCAATCAACCACATCACCACAACATCAATCACCATCCGTCATCTTCCCTCAATGTAACCTTTACTCTAAAAATGCACACTTCGTCATCTTCTCAATCCCACCAATTACATGCAACACTACATCCACCACTCACCCCTCACCCTCCCTTCTTCGCTCCGAACTGTTCTTCTTTCTCCCCTGTGCGTGGCTGAGCGAGCGCTCCGCTGAGTGGGGTGAGCGTGAGCGTGGGCGGCGAGGCGACGCTCGCGTCTTCGTTGTTGTACTGTACACTTGGATGATTATGAGTGCGTGGAAGGGAGCGAGTGAGCGTATCGTCGCTGCTCCCGCTCGCTGGTGGTTGGATGGATTGGTCGTCAGAAACACGTGGCGCGGCGGCTGGCGACTGCGGGGAAGCTGCGCAAGATTTGAGCATTTCGGTGTAACATCCACATTTAGCTGACTCAATGAGATCACACAATAAGTGCATGAAAGCGAAGTGTACCTTTAATTAGGAACATCATGACCCGTAAACCAATACCGAAGTGCAGAACACGCGCCAACAAGCCGGAGAGCCCGACACGCTCGCTGACACGCGCGACTCGCGACTTGGTGGCGCGTGCGCGGTAGTATGCCGTAGGCAGGCAGGGCGGGCGGCAGTGAGTGAGTGAGAGTGAGTGGGAAGGAAGGAAGGAAGGAAGGAAGGAAGGAAGGAAGTTGGCTTTGTTTGTGTGTTGGTTTGTTCGCGTGTTGTTGATTGTCACGTGTCGCGTGTCGCGTGGTCGTTGTTGGTTGTTGTGTGTTACTGTGGTGGTGGTTGTATTTGTTGTTGTTGGTGTTGTTGTTAAAGTTGGTGTTGTTGTTGTTGTTGTTGTTGTTGTTGTTGTTGTTGTTGTTGGTGGTGGTGGTCGTTGTCGTGGTGTTCGGACGGTTGACGTACGGCATACTTGTTGTGGCACGCACACCGACGGCCTGGACACTCCCTTTCCCTCCCTTCCCTTCTTAATTCAACGACTGACTTGCTCGATCGCTTACCGACAATGCAACTGTGTAGATACCTTTGGCTACTTTGTTACTTCGTCTGCTGCCTTTGTCTGCTTTTGTTCGTTCGAGTTCGAGATCGGTCACCAGAGATACTGACATGACCACGTGTTGCTGATTTCAGTAATGGAGTACGCAGACTTGGTTGATGCACATGTGGTGATCATGTACGGGCCACGTCTTCCCTCCTTTCCTGTTTCGAACTGCGCGGCGTTGTTTTGGGTTGCGTGGCTTGTGTGTCGATTGGTTGCAAGACAATGGAAGGACTTGTGGGTGTGCACACACACCATGAGCTCTCGTTGCTTCTTCGAAGAGTAGTTGCTGATACGGTGGTGACACTCTCAAATTGTTTGTGAGACGGCAAGCTATACGTGGGACTGCGTCGTCGGCGGTGCTGGCTGCTGGGCGCGTGCACAACGACTTCGCCACCGAAGATTTGTGGAAGTAGGCTCACAGTTTTTTCACTTGTTTCTGGGTTTGCGGTCAGGTCGGCTGACCTGCAGCCTCTGAATTTGCGAAGACGCAATACCGCTCCACAATGCGAAGTGATGAACTGGCTAGGTTCCTTCTTAGGGTGTGGCATCCCAATGGGCGCAGCCGAGTGGAGTTGCCTCCCAACGTCGTCACCATTGGTGATCTGTCCACCTATATCCAGAGCCAGTTCGAAATCGAAGGACCAATTATTCTCACTAGACGAAGGCACGTTGTTAGCGCTCCGAACGATGCCTTCTCTGAAGAACAAATCGTCCGCGATGTGCTTTCGCGCGGCGAAATAGTGCACGTAGCTCGGCCAGCCAGTCCCAGTGTTGCCACGGCTGCGCCACCGCAACCTTTGCCGAAACGGCATCCGTCGAAAACATTCGGTGACCACCGAGACGAGCCAGACTTGACTGTGTTAACGCCAACCTGGCGAGAACCATCGACGGATCTAAAGCCAAAGGCGACATTGAAACCTTTGCGTTCACGCCGATCAAGCCATTTGATTCAGCACGCACCGCACGACATCCTGGTCCTCATTTTCCGCTTTTTGCGCAAAACCGACGCGCGATCAGCCGCAGCGTGCACATGCCGAAATTGGAACTCTGCGGCCGCAAAAGTGTACTACTATGTCATGGCGACCTCTTTGCACAGGGAATCGGCGTCAATCCACGATTTCTCGTCTTTTGCCGACATCCCAACAGCGCTGGAGTGTGTCGGCTCTGACGAAACAATTCTGCTCTCGCCGGGACTGCACATTATCAGTGAGCCGATAGTGATCGAAAAAGCGGTCACATTGTGGGGAACGTCGACAATCCATGGAGTGGCACCCTCGCCACGCAAAGAAGATGGCAGCAACGAAACTGTGGTCAAGCCGTGCGTGACGAGCAGTGTCGACTATGCCGTCACGCACAGTGTAGTGTACGTTGTGGACGAATCTCTTTTGCTGTTTGAGCGCGGCCTGTTCGCGCAACGCATTCGATGGGAGCGAAAATCTATGGATGAGGCACAGAGCGACCTCGAGCATCTTCAGCGGCATAAGTCTGTCACCAGCGACGTCTCAGAAGATCCCCCGCCACGGAGGGTGAACGAAGTTCACATGAAACAATCGCAGCGGGATGACAAGGGCGTTCTTGCCTCCGAGGCAGACGACGGAGCTGAGCCAGAGACTTGGTGCCCTCTTCGGAGCGAACCAGCGCTTGCTCGCTCTGTGCACTCATTTCGGCAAACGTTGCCCCTCCTTTGCGCCGAGCGGTCGCCCGGCGCAGATTTCCACGGAGGTGGTGATCATGCCAGCGACGACGAAGATGATCTCGAAAGCGAAGATGGACAGTCAGGCGCGGACTCGGGACTGAAGAATTTCTTGACCCTGCGGGATTGCCAGTTTTACAACGACCGTGGTCCGTGTGTCGTGGCCCAGTCAAAGTGGAATGCGTCCGGCTTGGACAAAAGCTACGCAAGTCTCGAGTCTTCTTCTGCCTCCGCTGTGACCATTGAGAGATGCCACTTCTTACCTGGGTCATTACACGGATACGCCGGCGATAGCCCTGGCGTGATTCGCCATTGTCGGTTCGACGTCGAAGGTGTTGCAGTAACACACACGTCCTTCGTAGGCGCGGCAGTTGAGAGTCTTGGACAGGATCCCGACGAGACGCTCCCTGAAATTGATGCTGAGTTCCACAATTTCAGTCGGTCCATGCTCAGCGACTCTGGCACGGAGCTAATGGTTGAGCGAAATGTCATGACTGGTCCCGGACCAAACGACGACGGCTCTTGGTCATTCCACTCGATTGGCGTTGCAGCATGCGACGATGGGTTTGTGTTTTTTGTTGGCTAGCGTGTCGTGCAGTCTTTGCCCGCCACCACGAATTACGAATTCATTTGCCTCTGTTGCTATTTTGCCTTTGTGTAGATGCACCGCGTGTCATAACCGCATCGACAAGTTTTTCATGGGTATCGCTGTTTTTGGAGTGGACACAATGGCTCGGCAGAACGATCTCCGACGCAACCGGTGTGCACTGTTCGCTGCGTCCGACAGCACTCTGACGAACCCGCCTCCTCTCCCAGCAGCCACGGCGAGGCCCGGTGGCGCAAACGTCTGCCCACTTGATGCCGCTTCAACCGTACTGCTTCGAAAACTGCTTCGTTGCGAAGGTACTCGATTGCAGCCCCGCAGCCATTGGCAAGGACTCTTGCTGCAGAAGGCAAACCAAAGATCCCTCAGACAAATTTTGTGGTTTGCCGACCACAGAGTGGCGCATCCAGCCGTCGTCCGGGTGTTGCTTGGCGAAACAGGTGGCGCCTCGTTTCTTGAGCAACGTGATCTTCTGATGCGGCAGCTAAATCTCCTGCGCAACGTGGTTGCGGACGTGTTGAAGCAAAAGCAGTTCACCTGCAACTTCGTTGAAAATTCTATTGTTGGCACAATGGACCCCACGAACCCGCAGCAACGCAGTCTGTCGGTGGGCGCTCTTGTGTGCATGAGAACTTTTACGCAGGCACCGGACGTGTTTGTTCCTGGTGCATTCGTTGCCCAGTTTCGGTACAACATCATTCGCGACTGCACGCTTAGTGTGCGGACCGAAGGTGACGTCGCACACGCTTACTTCAAAGCGAATACTCTCCTAACACCGGACGATCCTTCGTGGCCGGAAAACTGGCGGCATTCGCTTGCGTTGGTGTCTACCGGCCAATCCGACATTGTGTTCTGCCAGAACATTTTGGTTCGCAAGAGTTTTCCGTCCCCAGACTCTGATCCGAAATCTGACGACGAACCCCAGCGCTTTCGTACAACGATGCTGGCACAAGGAGATTCGAACGTTATTGCTGACAAGAACGTGCTCATCTGGGAGCGGTCTCCGCCGAAGGCAGTACCAAAGTCATGGAAAGACCCGCTGCTCAAGGCCCGCCAACTCATTCAACGCCAGAAACGAAGGCGGGATTATCATGCATTTGTGGAACTACGGGACGGAGCTAAACTGTGGATGCGGGAAAACTCTGCAGTGTATCTTAAACTGGCAGGGCACCGCCGTGGTTGGATGTCGCGCGGCGCCAAAGCCGCTGGCCTCGTCGTGGTTCGCGATGTGCGGCAGGACGGCTGTGCAACTGTCTCGAACAACCAGATTCTGTGCATGGTGCGACAACGACATTTCCCAGGATCACATTCATTATCTCCGCGGAAAGATGTTGTTCGCTTAGCCGACGACAGTGCCATGCAACTTGGATCCGTGGATGTGTCGGGGAACTATGTTCGGCGGCTCACTCAGCGAACGGATCCTCAATTGTTTGACAAGTTCACCCAAGTGATCAACCCACCAGCCGCTGTTGTTGGCGATGAAGTTCAAGTTGCTGTCGACAGTGCCGCTGTCGAGTCCAGCACCACGAAGAAAGTATTTTCTTCAGTGCATGCGGAGCAGTGGGCAAATTCTCATGCTCAGTGGCAAAAAGCAGTGCGACTCGCTGTGGCGGACGGCAACGCAGCGGCACAACAACGCCTGGATGCAGCTCATCGTGGGTCACTGACGCCTTGGCAGAAGGTAAGACTGTTTGCGTTGGTTTTGTTTGGGACCGGCCAGAATAGAGCACCTAACCTCGACTTCAATTTTGTCACAGGGAACTTTGTTGACAGTTGGGAGCACGTTGCTTGCAACAGGATTCTGGTGGGCGATGAAATCATTGCGTGCAAACTCAGGTGCAGCAGATTCCAACCAAAGTGCGACGGCACCGACACGGTCCCGTTTCTTCCCAACGGCTCCGGTTCTGGCGGTGCGCCGACAACTGCGACGGTGACGGCCAGATCGAATGTTAATTAATTTGAATCGCGTCAGTCGCAGCTAATATTTATTTTGTTACCTATTTCTTCTTCTTTTTCTTCTTGCCACCACCGCTCGACCCACCGGCTTCCACGGAAGTTTCGACGTTGAAGCTGCCAGCACAAAGACATCAAACATGTCACATTTCTTGCATGAAGCGCTTTGAGAACGATTTATGCGGGCAAGCATTCGTACATGGATACAGGAGCGTCGTTGTCTTCATCGTACTCGTCAAAATCTTCGCTGAGGTCAACTTCCTGCATGAATGCACAGTGTAGTAACACTTAGTTTCCGTTCGAAATTTCAAGTTCGGCATTCGATGCAGCGACGAACCTCGAACGTTGCGCCAGACTCAGCCACTACAGTCCAGTCGTCCGTGGGTCTGAATGTTCGTGGCACATCACAGGACAGATACACATGATGCAATGTCGAAAGCAAATCTTGAATTTATTGTTGACATGTACACACCTCCAGGATACCACTTCACATCCGCGGCACTCCAGCTCACAGACGGTCACAGGGCCAACATTGAAGTCGTCGGCGCGGATTTCACTCACTTTCGACACAACGTTGATGTTGCAACTAGAACCGCCTTTAAACTTCATGACAAAGTTTGCCACGCCACGTCCGCCGGGAACGTCAATTTCTTGACCTTCGATGACAAACACTTCTCCGCTTTCCTCACCTCCCTGTGAGAGCACCACGGCCCTGCATTGAACCATGAGCACAGAAGTTCACTTCGATGTCATTCCCGAGGCAGAGAGGCGGGACACGTACCATCGCCCAACTGATTCCGGAGAAATTGTTTCCACGTTTTCGCTCTCAGCCTGCAATTTCAGGGAGAAGACTGGCATGGTGAGTCTTGAGCCCCGGAGATGGTGATTCCTGACGCCGAGAAACCTGAAATGAAAATGTACGTGAAAAACTTGGGCTGTTGCAAGCGGCGCGCGACACATTCTCTCAGACCCACACCGATTGACTTACGCAGCCACCTCACTTACTACGAGCTGACATCACATCACAGTTCCACACCACTTCATGTGTCAACGAACCAAAGACACACCGCTGATGGAAAACAACGACAGGGCAAGTTGACAGCAGGGGCAAGAATGCTTCATGGCAACAAAAACAAGCACTTTCCAAGAGTCAACAAAGAAGAGTGCCGCAAGACATAAACGTCACAGCTTTTTGTCGCGGTGCTGCTATGGCAACAATACAACGACGCAGCGGCAGCGGCAGCGGCAGCAGCAACACAAAAGCACAACGACGACCCACGACCATCATCGGCGCAAACAAACGAAGAACGGCGACGCAACAACGGACGCAAAGACGCAACGACGCAACGAACGAACGAATGAACCACACAAACAAACTGACAACACAGCAACACGATCCGACTCGTACTCGTAGTACAATGACGTAGTACCAAGTACCAAATTTTCATCTATTTTCTATTTTTGTTCGTCTTGTTCGTTCGTTTGTTCGTTCGTTTGTTCGTTCGTTCGTTCGTTCGTTTGGATCGTTTTGCTGTTCGTTTTGTTCGTTTGTTTGTTCGTTCGTGTTCGTTGTGTGTTTGTTTGGCTGTTTGTTTGTTTGTTCGTTGCGTCGTTCGATCGTTTGCGGTGTCGTCGTCGTGCGATCATCATAGCGACGGCGATGTTGGACGTGTAATTGCGGTTGCCCTGAGGACGGAGCTCGTAGGTATCATACTGTCGTGTGGCGTTCGTCGTGGCGGTGCTGGTGGTTGTGTTGTGTGTTGTGTCTTGTTTGGCTGTCTGTGTGTTCGACTGCTGTTTGATCGGTGATGATAGTTTGCTGCGTTGTTGATTTGCTTGCTTGTTTGTTTGTTTGCCGTGACTGACTGGATGTTTGTATGGTTGACTTGACTAGACTTCGTTGGCTGATTGGTGGGTGGTTGTCTGTTCCTGCGTGGAAGTCGCATCATGAGCTGCCAGCCCCCCAGTCTCCAGTCGTAATCTGCCTATGTCTGCAAAAGTGCTGTGTGGCTCGGCCGTCCACACATAGACACGGCATAGCCATACCGCCAGTTGATTAATGGAGATTTTTTTGACAGCGCTAGTGTTTTCTGGGTGCAGTTTTTCAGTCGAAGTAATCGACTGACAATTGTAAGGTCCATTCAAGATGCTCCGCGCGTACTAAGTGCCTGTCGGGTTGTGTGCGCATACTTCATAGTTTCCGACCGCGATGGCGACCCACGGAGTCAGCAGTTTGAAAGCGGCTCTTGCGCGGACAGAAGCCACGCTCGCGGCCACGTCGTCAAATCGCTTCCACCCCAGCTCGACTCATGACTCTTCGGTGGCTCCAACTTCTCCTCGAGTTTCCAAATTGATGCAGGAGAACGGCATTACTTTGCAGGGACGACCTATCGTGCCAGCTGGCCTTCCTGAGTTCCGGAGTGATCACATGGCTGAAGAGAAGCACGAGCAGGACGCTAGTACAATCCGAGATCTCAGCGCGCGGGTCAAAGAGCTGGAAGAGCACAAACGCCAGCAAGCCGAACTCAACGAGCGCCAGGCAACAACGATCGATTTGTTACGGAGGCAGCTGAGAGAGAATGACACACGGCATCTCGACGAAATTCGGCATCTCCGAAGCGAGCTAGCGGGAGCCAAATCCCAAGCCGAAACTACCGCCGACGAGCTCAAGAAAACACAGGACGATCTCGTGTCCACGCTGCGCAGGGCCGAGGAGGTAGGCGGCGCTCGTGGTTCATTGCACGACAGCGAGCATTACCTGTTGACGACCACTTGTTGTTCTGTGCGGTCGCATATGGGCTGGTGCATTGCGGATTTAGGCTGAAGAACTGGAGAAACTCAGAGATAATGACACGACAGACCTGCTAAGAACGATCCAGGTCGAGCAGCAACGCCGTGCCGAGTTAGAACAATCTCTTCGTCTTGCAAAGCAGAAGGCCGACAAGTACTTTGGGAGGCTAACAGTAGCTCTGCAGCAACAGTGGGCACTCGAAGAGGAGTTGCAAGGGGAGAGAAGAGTTGGTCGACGGGATGCGGCCAAGGTTTGTTTGTGTTGTGCTCTGTGTCCACCCAGCGTTTGAGGTCGATCGCTGAGCAACTGGTGTTTTGTGGGCGTGAAGGACGAAGCTCTTCGCAGCACATACGAGGTGAGCAAGAGCGCAGCTGCCGGACAGCAGTGTGCAGCACTACATCAACTTATTAGCACTCAGTCACACAAGTTACGTTTGTACGAAGCCGAGCTTCAGGTGCGTGACCCGGTCACATGCGTTACTGGCGCAATCGTTGCGATGATCCTGACGACAAACTGTGCCATTTAGGACAAGACTATTGAATTGGATGGGTGCCGCAATAGAGTCGTTGAACTGGAACGGTCGTCGAAACGCGAGCGGGAAGTTTTGGTCGAGGCGGAGCGACAGAACCACATTGTCGTTGCTGAACGGGACATCGCGTCAAAGGCAATAGAAGACATCAAACAAGTACGCCATGGCACATTGTTGCCTGTATGCCGCATGCGACCTATGCGATCAGTATTCCAGTCCTTCAACTTTAACACTCTCGTGCATGGTTGCTGTAGGAGTTGGTGCAGCCCTTGGAAGAGAGGGTCAAAGAGCTCGGGGAGCTTCTGTTGCAGCAGACAGCTGCGTTGGAAGAGCTGCAACTGGACAACGAAGGCCTCCAGGGCGAGCTGGGTGAGAAGCGCCAGCAAATTTTAGAGCATGAGGTACGATAATGTGATCGACCCCTGCTTGCGCGGCGCTAGTACGTGAAGTCAAGTGCGATGTATTTGTATTCATTTCTCGTAGGCTGCGATGCAGAAAGCTACTGCCCTCCAGCGGCAGATAATGAATAGCAGGTGGTTTCACCTCTTCGGAAAACTTGACGGCGACCTCCACGCACAGATACAGATGGAAGCTGCTCGATAATTGCGATGCACACAACAGGCGCGACACAAAGATGCGAACTGAACTCATTGATCATGAAACAATGATATAAGTTTATTCAATAAAATACAAGTTGGCGGTGCGGTTCTGTTCGAATACAGAATCCAGTGTACCGCCTCGGTTGGAAAACCGTCGATCACGGAGCGTCCCGCTCAAGATCCGGAGAGTGCTGCTGCTTGTGTGTTACCCATGCGCGCGGATCGGGAAAACGGGAGGTGGCTATCGAAGTCCAAATGGAATCCGAAAGAGATTACGAGAATGCAATGTGCAATAAATAATGGTGTGGGAAACCTCGACGCGAGATCATTCGCGACTGGCAATACGGCGACGACAGAATAGGCCGCAGGCAGCGTCTTCGTCCATGACGGCAAACTCTTCAACAACTTCGGGATCGTCGCCAAGCACTGCTTCGATGATGGCGGCGGGCGATCGTGAGGTCGTACTGAGATTGTCAAAATCCAACTGCCGTGCAGAGGCTTGCCGCTCCGGGGAAGCTCTAGACGGGTGCTTTCCCGACGGCGGCGTGACGGTGCCATCTCGGCTCACTCGTCTGCGTCTGCGTTGAGCGTCCGGGGTTTGAAATTGAGCTGCAATTTTGCCACAATCATCGGAGTTTGATTCTTCTGCAGATCCACCGCATGCGTCGCCGTCAAACGAGTTTCTGTAGGCGTATGTCCGCTGTCGGTTCTTCAATGCAGGTGCTGCCTTGAGGCCCGGAATAGACTGCGACGACATCGTGGCAGGGAGTCTGTTGGAGCCAATGACATCACTCTTCGACACCGAGCAACCCATCTTCCAAAGAGGAGAGGGTGTGCACGACGAGAGGATGTCGTGGAGGTTGAGAGGACTCAAAACGAAAGGAAGGTACAGAGGACACCTGCTCGGGAGCAGGCGGCGGAAGCTGGACGGTGGCGTTCACAAGCGAACACTCTGCACAGATTCAGGCTCACTTATTGCTGAGAGAATTTCTTTTTCTTGTTTGTTTGCTCGCGGCGTCGTTTGCTCGCGAGTCAGTGGCCTGCTTGGGTTGGCTGTTGCCACGAGACGGCCTCTCGCATGTGTGTTCGTGGGACTGGCAGGTGAAAAGGTTGCATCGCGCGGACTCAAGCATATGTACATCCTTGCCGTGCACCTTGCCAAACTTCGTCTGCACTCCACCTATACTATCCAACGCCTGGCGGCGGTATCCACTCCAAGAGCACCAAGAAGTCAGCGTGCACTGTGCTCCAATGCAGTTGCTGCGCAAAGGGCAACAACTGGCTGTTGCACGCCGGCCCGCCCACTTTGCCCGTTGCCGTGGCGTCATGCAACACTGAATGACAAGTCGCTGTTCAGTGGTTCCCAGTTTCCCACCCAACATGACATGACAGCGGCTCTCCCGCACAACGGATAAGGATACCATAGCCAACTAACTGCAGCCACAAGTGCGCAATTTCACCGCGCGCTCGTCGGAAGAAGGTTTCCGCAAGATACGAGCAACAGCGGATGCATGTGTGAGTGCGCTTTCGATTGTGCCCCACTGTACTGGAATCGCTCCACCCACCGCGGCTGCCAAAGGTCAGCCAAGTCCAGTGGTGCACGCGGCGTGACGACTTGCCCACACGGCGAGTCGAGTACCGCCGACACACGGAGGCAGGCAGCACAGCGAACGAACGAACGAACGAACAAAGTGAACGAACGAACGAAGTGAACGACGGAAGGGACAAAACGAACGAAGCGAACGAACGAACGAAGCGAACGAACGAAGCGAACGAACGAAGCGAACGAACGGGGACGACAACTCAAACACGACGCACCGGGACTTTGCCACCTCAATCTCCGAGTTTCCACTTACGCCACAGCCATTTATCCTTTCCTTAAACAAAGTACTTTTAGTACACTCCCTTCAAGTTCCACGTCCACACACTGTAATGATTCTCAGTACCTACCTTCGTACCGAATTTAGTACCCTGCAGAAATTGAATTTTCTGACTGTACAGTTCTAATTACCACGAGACCGTCTCACGCCATTCTGCCACAGCTGGGCGCTTCGGCAAAATATCATATCCAACGCCGACCTCCGCTCACTCGCTCCCTCCCGCGCACTGAAATTCAGTCGTCGTTCACTCCATCATTCGCACCACTTCACCGTCAGCACCCACTGCACCGCGTCAATTCACTTTCTCCCTCTCAGCGCCCATTAATCAGTCATCGCTCGTGGCCGCGCCAGTTTAGTCGCCTTGGAGTCTGGGCCGCGCATCATGCACTCGTCACGCGTCGTGCACCGCACACGCAGGAACGTACATATTCTGTACACCACACAATGTCGTACATTTATACTGGATAAACGCCAACTAATCATACTGTACATATATTGTACACTTACCGTACACAACTGCGAAAACGGGCAACGCACCACACAATCGAGTATATCTATATCTGCGATTATGAAGGTTTACAGTGGCCTTTACGGGTGAAAACCGTGGAATGTCAGATGTAGATGAATAATCCTTCGCTAGGGTCTGCGCCAGGGCTCATGGGAGGGAGTGTGAGGGGATAAGTGACAGCTCCTGAGACGTCCCAATGTACATATGGCCGTACACAAATTGTACACATGCATTATTTTGATTGATTAAGGCGCGTCAAAGGCTATGTATTAAAATGTACGACGTGATGTACAAAGAGTGTACATCAGCACGACGAACGGATCCCCCGAATGTTTCAAAGTAGAGCGGTTGCCCGCCACTCACGCGCTCCGGCTGGCTGCCAGCCAATCAGCTTTCGAGGTTTCGAGGTGTCGAGGGTTCCGGGTTTGGAATTCGCAGTTTAGGCGGTACCAGCAAACTGGCGTTGAACTAAAAGTACCAGGTACGAAAGTAGTACTGTTTGGCTGCCGCGGACGGTGGTTGGTGGTTGGTCGGTTGACATAGTGTACAGAATCTGTACGCGTACATATTGACATTCATTCAGCGGTCAGTTAGTATAAAGAAGGAGAAGAAGTGGAGAGAGTGGAAATGTACAGAAAATGTACATATGGAGCGTACAGATCCACACGTGGGTGAGTGAGTGAGTGAGTAGGTGAGTGAGTGAAGGTGAGTGAGTGAAGGTGAGTGCCGCTGCTGCCGATTGCTGACTGCTGCTTACTGCCACCTCAACGAGATGGTGAGCACTGAGTGAGTGAGTGAGTGAGTGAGAGAGTGGTGACCGACCGACCGACCACTCAGTCAGTCAGTCAGTTTGACTGAGCGACTGTGAGTGAGTGAGTGAGTGAGTGAGTGAGTGAGTGCCGGCAGCTGACACAGACTTCCAACTCGACTGGCCAGCCAGCCAGCTAGCCAGCCAGACACACAGCCCACCTTCACTCACTCACTCATAGCTCACTCACTCATAGCTCACTCACTCATAGCTCACTGCCTACTGACTACTGACTACTGACTGACTGACTGACTGTCTGGCCACTCACGCACTGGCGTAGACAGTGTGTGAGTGAGTGAGTGAGTGAGTGAGTGGGGTGTGGTGACTGACCGCCTGACCGCCTCAGTGAGTGAGTGAGTGAGTGAGTGCGTGGTGACGTTTGGGTCGCTTCGCCGCCTTCAGCCAGCCACTGTTCGTTCGTTCGCTTCGTTCGCTTCGTTCGTTCGTTCGTTCGCTTCGTTCGTTCGTTCGCTCGCCGTCACCGAATTCTCTCTTTCTTTCTTTCTTTCTTCACTTCACTTCACTTCGCTGGCTTTGCTTTACTTTGCTTTGCTTTGGTCTGCTCTGCTCTGCTTCGTTTGTTCGTCGGTCGTTCGTCGGTCGGTCGGTTAACCGATGGTCGGTTGGTCCGTCGGTGAGTTGGTGAACTTGTTGTCAAGGACAGTGCGCGCGCGTGTGCGTGTTGTTGTTGGAGTGTTGTTGTTGTTGTTGGGGTGTTGGGATGCGCTGCGGGGCGAGTGCGAGTGCGACGGTGGAGGTGGTCACGAAGTAAGTGTTGGTGCGGCGTGCAACAGGCTGGCTGCTGGCTCAGTGGAAGTGCGTGGACACCGGACCCGCGACGGCTGCGAGCTGCTGTTTTCTCCTTGTTTGTTTTTGTTTCTTGTTTTTTCTCCGCGGAAAAGAAAGCACACGTTTGAAACACAACACGTCATCGATTTTTTGTTGTTGCAGTACACAAACCCACCTCCTCGGTTCAAAACAACATGGCTGGTCCAATGGCCCTTGCGTTGGCAGCACTCTGCCTTTTGGTACGTTTCCCTGCCGTCCCGCTCCTTGATGTAGACTCGTTGTCTCCTTCTCACCCACTTGTTTCGTCATCTTTTCCCACAGACTGCTCTTCCCGGAGCTGATGCCATCTACTACTACTATTACTACTACGGCGGCGGCGTCGTGTGGCTGAGCTGGGGCGGCCCCACCATTGGTGTCTTCGTAGTTTTAGTCATTGTTCTAGCCATCGTTGGAGCCTGCCGTCGTGCCGCCATCCGCGAGGCCTGGCGCCGCCGTTTCGCCGCCAACAGGGCTCCTCTCGTAGTGACCACCACGGCCGCCACTCCCACCGCGACCGCCAGTGCGTACCCGACAGCTCAGGCTGCCTACCCGACGGCCACGGCCACCGCTCAGCCGTACCCTACGGCCACAGCAACCGCCGCACCACCGCCCTCTTATGGTACCGCCACTGCCACGGCGGTTGCAGCACCAGTTGAGCCGGTCAAGCAGTAAACTCGAACATGAAAACTTGTTCTTTTTCTGATCAACCAGCAACCTTGACAATGTCGACTCTCCCAGCTGTTTTGTGTCATGCGTGTTTTCATGACCGAGCGATTTCACGACCACGTTGTGGAACGAGACACACATATCTGCACCACGCAGGTTGCCGTGACGCTTTTCAGCGTGGGGCGCTGCAAGTGAGTTCCACGCAACGGCATGAGCCATCGTCGCGGAAGCACTACTTCCTGCAAAGCTAAATTTATTACATGGTGCATTTCATACGATCGCGTCCTGCGTGCTGCAGAGTGCGTGCATTTCTTGACTCCTGCCTCGCGTCTGCACACTCCTTGTTGCCCCGCGTCTGCACACTCCTTGTTGCCCGCTGCCTACTGCCTATGCGTCAACGACTGTGAGTTTGACCTCCGTGGTCACCTCCGTGGTTGATTTTCGTGATTCGCAACTGCCGTCGCGAACACCTGCACCAACATCACAACAGTGCAAGCGCCATGGGTCGTCAGATGTGGGGTTTGACACAGGTCTTGTTCAGTCGAGCCACACTGACCTGCGCTGGTACCAGGGTCGGGTCAGCAAATGCTGCACAAAACACCGTCGCCGCGTCCGTGGGCGTTCCCACAGATTCTGCGGCTGCGAGGCTACCATATGGCCTGGATGCTTCAGTGTTCTTGCGCGCTGCGGGCCCTGCGACGGTCGCATCAGCTTGCTCGTCTCGAGC
>ENA-OWNT01000954-OWNT01000954.1-seawater-metagenome-genome-assembly--contig:-NODE-954-length-45542-cov-8.384560_pt1 | contig 45542 bp, 44 predicted proteins | sample MGYA00238136_ERZ651165 | MGnify/ENA primary metagenome ERZ651165 (study PRJEB26861, sample SAMN08777766) | seawater metagenome | isolation source: coastal seawater | place: USA: Florida | collected... | reverse complement strand
AAAGGGCAGAAGCTCAACACGGCCCGTGCTGGCTAATGGATAACTATCCGCCAGGGCATTGCTGGCTGCCATCAACGTGCCATCGCTGATTAAGGACGGAGCATAAGACGCATTAACGCCATACTAGGCACAATGGCAGCCGTATTTGATTCTGGTATGTTTTCCTGATGGGTGTTTTGAAAAATATGAAATGAGTTGTCGCCAAAATAATTCAGTGAACTGAACTGTGATACTAAAATTCTAAATGAGATTTGTGGAAGTTCTTGCCTCAACATATTGTATGTTCAAGCTCTCGCATGTTTTGCAACTTATGCATCAAAGTCAAAATCTCGTTGGATGGTGTAGTCGTCAAACACTGAGGTTTGTGCAGGTTCGAAAATCTGCTGGGCACGACAAGTATTGGCGGTAATCGGAGAGTCTAATTTGTCTAAATGCATTATTAATTTGTTGATGTCCGCTTGATTGAACGGTCATCAGCAGTAATACAAGGAACTATGGTCTCAAAGCACTTATTATCATTTTTTACGTTTTGATGAATGTTTTCCATATAGAGATCTGAGACCAGGACCGAAGTTCAAGGAAATTTTCTGAATATCCGCTCCTTGTCTGAATCTGACCAGCGAAGAAGATATTCCAATGTCCGATTCACGCTCGCCACAGCCAGTCACAAATCCCATCTCTTTCATTGATGACAGCTAATAAGGTTGTTGCTACGCCATATTATCAATATGCTTTAAGATGCTGCCGAACGCACGAGCACCGTGCTTTTGAATTTGTTTGTCGAAGTACAAGGTTCCTAACAAAAAGATGGTGATATGCCCTTGTGAGCGCCACGTAACTTGGGTTTTTCCATCGCGTTCTTCCAAGGTTATTTCGCCTAGACGGTGGTCGTAGGGAAGGGGCTTTGACTTTATTACTCTATAGCCCAGTTTATACGGGGGGTCGTAGGCAACAATTTCTTCATGCAGATTAGCGCCGCCAGCAATGATCTCACGCACAGCGCCTAAACCGTTTTTCTCAGTGTTACCTTCCGATAATAGGTTAGATTCATCCACACCTTTAAACTGTGAATAATTAGCATGGTCGCTAAGTGCTGCAAACACCTCTTGAATGGGTTTGTTTATGGTTCTTTCTACGTGAATTGAAAACATACGTAATCCTACTTCGTGTTACGATTTTCGTGCGCTGTAAATAATGAATAGGTACGGCTTGTTTCCTTTTTCAAAGTTAAAGCCGCACCGTCATGAAGCCTACTTATTTTTCTACAGTAAATGTAAGGCCGGCGTGTTTTTCTAGTCGGGTAATTAAACTATCGCCTAGTGCTGCAGCAGGTGTATAGAAACCACCTTTAAGCGATACGTCTTTACACAAACACAGTGCCGACTCCGCAATCATTTTACTGGTAGAGCCGTATCCTGGGTCTTTATCGCCTTTTACCGACACCGCTAGCAAATCGCCGTTTGATGCAGTGCCTGTGAAGACCACATCGTAAAAACCGTTCTCACGCTCTTCCTTACTTGGGCCTTCCCCTGGCTTCGGGCCATCGTCACTGGCTAACGATTTATCTTGTGCAACGTGTTTAGCCATGGCTTCGCCCTTTTCGCCAGGGCCTGTCATCATCATTTCATCGTACTGAAAACTTTTGCCATAAGCATAGCTAGATAGATAATTAGAACGGTGAACATTTTTCGTGTTAATTGCAGCCATGATAAATGGCGCAACCCATGTACCAAGCGCTTCATCGAAGTAAGGCTTATTGCCGTCTGGCTGCGCTTGTATTACCTCGTTACCCGCTAAGGAAAACGGGTTGATGAGCGCCGCCATAATAGACTTATCTTTATGTGCGGCTGCCATAGTGGCTTTTAATGATGCCGCCGTACCGCCAGAAAAAGTACCCTGCATCTTTCTTACGCGGCCCTTCACGTATTCAATAACGGCGCCGGTTTCTTTCGTTGCGTGCTGCTGCAGGAAATGAACACCTAAATCGAATGGTACCGAGTCAAAACCGCACGAGAACACAATGTTTGCGCCGGTTTCTTTGGCTTTTGCTTCGTACTTATTAATCATTTGGTGCATCCAAGCAGGCTCACCACATAAATCGGTGTAGCCTGTGCCATTATCTACGCACGCTGAAAGCAGCTTTTCACCGTAAATTTGATAGGGCCCAACGGTAGTCAGCACAACTTGGGTGCGTTTGGTAAGTGCGTTTAGCGCGTCTTCATCATCGCCGTCAGCTATAATACTTTGCACGCTATCCGGAATACCAAGTTCTTGTTTAACGTCGTTAAGCTTTGTTTCGTTTCTACCTGCAACAGCCCACTTTACACTACTGTCGTTTCCGTACTGGGCTTGAAAGTATTCTGCAACAAGCTTTCCTGTAAAACCTGTTGCGCCGAAAATCACAACATCAAATTCGCGTTCACTACTCATAATTTCGTCCTATCTGTGTGGTGTATAAGCCAAATATACGCATGAACACGGCGATGTATCATTTTTTTCGATAATATTTGTATATTCACAAAATTGTTGTTTCGAGTTTTTATCTATCACGGCTATTTATAACTTAACGCTATCCCATGCCTTATCGCACACTTTATTGCTTTGGGGTTTATGTGGCGTTAAGAATCTATGCCAGTTCTAGGCGTTAAAAAATTACTTATCGAATCTGTGTTTTGCGATAAGGCAAAAAGAGGTAAGGTTAGACATTACTTCAGGAAATAAATACACGTATAAGCATACTCACAATCGAAACACTGATTGAATAACCATAAGCGTTAGAGGGAATCGTAAATGCACAAGTTGTTTGGCTTTTTTGTTCACAATAGCAAAAAGAGAAGGGCGTTAAAGGTCTGTATTATAACCTTATTGGTATTAGGTGTGTCTCCGGTGTGGGCTGCATTGCCTACCATTGCTGAATTTACACAAAATATGCAGCTTAAACAGGGCTTAATTCCTATCTATTACGATGAGTCGGCAGACAAAGTGTACTTGGCCGTGCCACAACAAGCCTCACAATTCTTATTTCAAAGCAGTATGCCTTACGGCGTGGGGTCGAATGACATTGGCTTGGATAGAGGTCAATTAGGACAAACGCGCTTAGTGAGCTTCGAGCAATTTGGTAACAAGCTTTTGCTTAAACAGCATAATACCGAGTACCGCGCGAGCATGGGAAGTGCGGCCGAGAAGCAAAGTATTGATGAAGCGTTTGCTGATTCGGTAATTGCAGGGTTTACCATTGTTGCAGCGAATGACAATGCTAACTTGGTGGACTATACGGCATTTTTGCTTAGTGATATTCACGGTATTGGCAATCGAATGAATAGGGCAAAGCAAGGGAGCTACAGCGTAGATAAATCGCGCAGTGGCGTTTATCTCAAGCGTACAAAAGGGTTTGAAAAAAACACCGAGTTAGAAGCACTGGTTACGTTTGCTGGTAAAAAGCCGGGTAATTTTGTGCAGCAGGTAACGCCAGATGCTGAGAGCTTAACTGTGCATTTACACCATTCTTTTGTGGCGTTGCCAGACGATAATTACACGCCTCGCGTTTATCATCCTTATTCAGGGTATTGGAAATTCAGCTATTTCGATTATTCAACGGCTATCACCGAGCCCACGGAGCAGCGTTTTATTACACGCCATCGACTTCACAAAAAGTCACCTCATGCTGCGGTAAGCGAGGCAGTAGAGCCGATTGTTTATTATCTTGACCCCGGTATACCAGAGCCCGTGATGTCGTCACTTAAAGAAGGGGCTAGCTGGTGGAATCAAGCTTTTGAAGCAGCAGGTTACAAAGATGCGTTTCAAGTAAAAGTGTTGCCCGAGGGCGCAGACCCAATGGACGTGCGTTACAACGTTATTAATTGGGTTCACAGAGCTACGCGCGGCTGGTCTTATGGTTCATCGGTTGTCGACCCTCGCACCGGAGAAATTATTAAAGGTCACGTTACCTTAGGCTCTCTTCGTGTGCGCCAAGACTATTTAATTGCGTTGGGTTTAACTAGTCCGTTTAAAAATGGCAATACCGATACCAGCCTACAGCAAGAAATGGCACTTGATCGCATTAAGCAATTATCTGCACATGAAGTAGGGCATACGTTAGGTATTGCACACAACTTTGCGGCCAGCGAAAACGACAGAGCTTCGGTAATGGATTACCCACATCCTAAAATTACGCTTAAAGACGGTAAGGTGTCGCTTGAGGGGGCTTACGATAAAGGCATTGGCGCATGGGATAAGCATGCTGTTGCATACGGTTACGCTGACTTTGCCAGCGATGTAGAAGAGGCCGAAGCGCTAGCAAAAATTATTGTGAAAGGGCGAAACGATGGATTAAGTTTTAAATCTGACCCCGATACACGAAGTGCTAAGCATGCCTCTGCCAATGGCCACATGTGGGAAAATGGCAGCAACCCGCTTGATGCGTTCGATGAAATTTCTAATATAAGGCAAGTGGCACTAGATAACCTTGGACTTGATACTCTGCCCCCCAATAGCACGTTATCGTCGTTAGAAAATGCGTTGGTACCCATTTATTTGTTGCACCGTTATCAACTGGAAGCGGTAGCAAAGCAGGTTGGTGGCTTGAAGTACGATTATGAACGAAAGGGCGACTACACCAAAGCGCAGGGGCAAGTATTCGTAGCTCCCGCAATTCAAGAGCGCGCAATGCAGCAATTAATAAGAGCAACGACGTCTGATTATTTATCTATGCCGCAAAACGTGCTAGCACTCATACCACCCAAAGCCTATGGCGACGATATTACCCGCGAGCACTTCAAAGGTAAGATGGGCTTAATGCTAGACCCGGTTTCAGCTGCAGCTTCGGCTTCGAATTTTGCGTTTGAGCTGCTTCTGCACCCCGAAAGGTTGAATCGTCTTGAGTGGCAAGCAACAAGCAGTAAAGACAGACGAAGAAAAGTAGACGTAGCGTTGCTGCTTAAACAAATACTAAATGTACATTGGTATAGAAATGAAAATAGCAGCCCACTGAATGAGCGATTAAAGCTAGTGGCCCTTAACGCTGTAATGCGTGCAGTGACGTCTGAAATGCTCGCGCCTGAGGCAAAGCTGGCAGCGCAGGAAACCTTGCTAGAGTTTACGCAGTGGTTAGAAGATGAAGCTGACAATAATCGTTTTACGGTAATTCACAAACACTTTACGCGTTATTGGGAAACAGGTGAATGGCCAGCAATGTTTGATGTTGAACCACTTCCCCCAGGCTCACCTATTTAACTTACGGTTCGAACTTATTGAACCAACTCAAAAAAAAGCGCTAATCCTAGCGCTTTTTTTATGGAACGGAATTTTTCTTTACTAGCGAGGCTTGAGCAAGGAGCTTTGTATTATTTAGGCGTTGGTACCAGTCGTTGAAAACAAGGTCGATATGTTTGACGGTAATGGTACCAAAGTGATGATTGCGGTAGTGCTTGAGGTAGTTAAGTAATAATTCGCTTTCGCTGGCTTGTGTATTAGCGTTTGTATTAGAGCTAGTATTTAGCGGCGAACAGAAACGCACGGCCGTGCAGTGCGCAGTTTTTAGCGTGTAACGAGCGTCTATGTTGCTGCGAAGTGTCGATGATTTGAAAGCGTTTCGTAGCCGCTCCCGCAACAATGTTAATGTGTCGCTTCCTTCGTTTTCTCCGTCCTTTCCATTTTCCCTGTTCTTTACATTTTCCCCGCTCTTTCCATGGTCAACAACACCCTGTATTAGTATGCAGTCTGGTGTGGCGGTTACACCCTTAAACGTAATGTTAAACTCAGGAAGCCCTGAAAGTGCTTCTTGAAAAAGTGCTGTGTAGTGTGGGATATGAATATCGTCTAGCGTAAAGTCGTCTACGCAAGAAATGACGGATAACATGGTAAGGTGGAGTTCATCAGTAGGGTAAAAGTATTGGTTTGGAATAACCTTCTGTAGTCCTGCCAAAAACTCGCTAATTCGCGTTGCTACCTGTGTATCATTTTTTTCTATGTAGGCGAGGGCGGTTACACCTCGTCGCGTGTCGGCGTTACTGTGAATATTGTGGTCAACGCTTACGCCCTCATTATGAAGAGCTTGGTTAAAACGCTGCCACATTTCCTCGTAAATACGATTTATATCGTTAATGTCGACACCTTAATTTCTTTACAATAAAAGCGAGCATTCGTGTAACGCCATGCCTCCCTTCTAAAGCTCAACGTAGTTGGTAAACACTTTGTAGAGCTGTGTTCCGCTTAGTACCGACGCCGACGGGAAATGCAAAATAGGAATTAAATTGCAGGGAGCAGTAAGTGTTCTGCTACCGTTGTCGGTATCTAAATCGTCAATATTTAAAATTTGCGCCATTGGCTCGCCTTTTGATACAGGGTGCCCAGGTTTCGCAATGTATTCCACCATGCCGCCCCAATCAGTAAACATGGTTTTGTAGTCTTTAAGGTAAACGCCCAGTCTCGTCATTGCTTTAGGCGTGATGTCGCATTCATGAAGCACGTTCTTGGCGTTCAAATAGCTTAAAATGCTGGTGGCATCAATGTCGCCTTCGGCAAAATTAATCACTTCTTGGCTACCCATTTCTAGCGTAAATGCTTCTACATCAAAGTGGATATCGCGCTGCAAGTTCTGTTTTACATTTTCTTGAAGCGTCCACCAAGGGCAGAAAGTGGCTTCATCGAGCGCGCCAGCGAATACGTTTGGAATAAAGATACAATGCGGAATGTTAAACAACGTGGCGCTTTGCTTTGCGTATTCGGGAATATATACGTGGCGGGTGCTCACGGGCCCGTTATGTAGGTCCAGTACATAGTCAGCGTTAACGGCAAGCTGCTGTAACTTTAAATTTAGCTGTTGAGCTAAACCTAAACCCCAAGGCTCTGCCAGTTTCTTATCGATAGCTGCCGAAAGATGTGCGCGAAAGCGTGCCTTAATGGCTGCTACAGACTCTTCGGGCGTAACGGTTTTCGCAAATTGCTGCACAGCTTCTTTGTCGAAGAAATAGCCACGATTCCAGTTTGTGCCATTGACGGGGTCGAAGCGACCAAGGGTGTATTCACCTGCTTTTATATTGGTACCAATTGGGTTGCAGTTAGGCACTAATATAATTTCGCCGCAAATATCCATTTGCTTTAAGCGCTGGATCAGATGGTATATCACCACGTTGCCCTGTACCTCAGCACCGTGGATAGAGCTTTGAATGTAAACGGTAGGGCCTGGGCGTGCACCTTTCATTCTATAAATTGGCACATTCATATTTCTGCCAGAGGCATTTTGTGCCACAACCATGTGTTTCTTTACTACTTCGGTTGTCATGTTTGTCTCTACTCTTTATCTGTCGTTGTTTTTTGTTTGCCGGCATTGTTCTCGCAAACTGGGCATGAAGTATTTGATGGTAGCGCCCACTGCTGCCACTCGTGAGTTAACCCGTCAAAGGTTAGCAGGGCATTTGTGGGAACGGTCGACATGCCCATAAGCAGCTGCATAGCTAACAAAGCCTGATACGTGCCGACAATATTAACTACGGGTGAAAAAATGCCTGCCTCAACGCAGCTTAAATCTACGGAGGAAAATAAGGTGCGCAAACAGCCGTAACAGGCGGTTTGGCCAGGAATGGCTACAAACAGCTGCCCTTCAAAGCGAATTGCTGCACCAGATACCAATGGTCGATTATTGGCAAAACACAATTCATTAATGATGTCGCGGCTTTCAAGGTTGTCAGTACAATCAAGCACTATGTCACAGTTTTTAATAACACTAGCAAGTGCTTCGTCGAATGCTGCGTTTACACAAGTTATGTGGCATTCGCTATTTATCTCGCTAAGCCTTTTTTTGGCGGCCTCTACTTTTGCTTCACCCACATCTCGTTCGCTGAACAAGGTTTGCCTTGGAAGGTTTGTTACTTCAACCGTGTCAAAATCGACCAGCGTAATATTACCAACGCCACTGGCACACAAGCTTGTCGCAGCGGCTGTACCCAAGCCACCTACACCAATAATGCACACGCTAGCATTAAGCAGGGCTTCTTGGCCGTCTAGGTCAACTTTCTTAAGTACCACTTGACGGTTATAGCGCATGGCTTGCTCGGTTGTCAGGCTCTTGAACATAGGTTATGCCAACTTAATTGTTGAATTCATGGTGCACACCCTTATAAAGTGTTTACCAAGTATTTATTTTTTGCTGGTACTTTATCAAAACCAGCCGAAATGTCGCAGATCAAATTAGGATTTTATATGTCTGTTGTTAGCCAGCCTCTGAATATTGCCGTGCTCACCATCTCTGATACACGCACGTTAGACAACGATAAATCGGGTGATTATTTAAAAGGCGCCCTTACCTCAGCAGGACATGTGCTGTTTGACCGTGACTTGGTGAAAGACGATATATACCAACAGCGAGCGGTGGTGTCTAAGTGGATTGCCGACAAAAACATTCACGCGGTGCTAATTACAGGTGGTACGGGTTTCACACATCGCGACTCAACGCCAGAAGCCATTAGCGTATTATTTGATAAAGAAGTTGATGGGTTTGGTGAGCTATTTAGACAAATTAGTTACCAAGAAATTGGCACATCTACCATTCAGTCTCGCGCCATTGCCGGCTTTGCCAACAATACCGTTATTTTTTGTTTGCCGGGCTCAACAGGTGCATGCAAAACCGCTTGGGATAATATTATTTCAAGTCAGCTGGATGCAGATTTTCGACCGTGTAACTTTGTTAAACATTTGGTGGAGTCATGAGCACGTTTAGCCATTTAAATGCGGGTGGCGAGGCAAACATGGTTGACGTTAGCGACAAAGACGTTACTAAACGAGAAGCTACCGCAGAGGGTTTTTTGTACGTTAATGACGACGTAATAACGCAAATTAGTGAAGCCAAAATTGCCAAAGGCGATGTGTTTGCCGTAGCGCGTGTTGCTGGCATTCAAGGCGCGAAGCGCTGTAGCGACCTTATTCCATTGTGCCATCCGCTGGCGCTGTCGAAAGTAGACGTGAATTTTGAAATAGAACCAGATCAAAGCCGCATTCGCGCTACCTGTTTTTGCAAACTAAGTGGAAAAACGGGCGTAGAAATGGAGGCGCTAACGGGGGTAAACGTAGCGCTATTGACGCTGTTTGATATGTGTAAGGCCATCGACCCCACGATGCGTTTAGAGGGTATAAAAGTGCTAGAGAAAAAAGGCGGCAAAACGGGCCACTGGACAAGTCAGTAGCCTCTATTTCAACTTTGATAAAAGTGAAAAATATGCAGATTTCGGTGAAAACCTTCGCGCAAACCCGTGAAGTGTGTGAAGAGCCACAATTATCATTAACGCTTAATGAAGGCGCGAATGTTGCTGAAGCCATAGCGCTTTTAGGTAAACGCAGTGAAAAGTGGGCGTTAGCGCTTGATGCAAACGTGCTTACTGCCTGTAACCAGCAGCTTTGCGACCAAGATACCGTGCTGCGAAGTGGCGATGAACTTGCGCTTTTTCCACCGGTAACAGGGGGATAAGGTGTTCGCAGTTATCCAGCAGCAAGACTTTGACCAAGGTGCTCTGTATAAACAGCTTCAGCAAAATGCACATAATGCAGCTGCGGGGAACACGGGGGCCATCGTTACTTTTACTGGCTTAGTAAGAGACTATAATCAGTCAGGGAATATAGACGGCATTGAACTGGAGCACTATCCAGGCATGACTGAAAATGCGCTGTTATCGCTAGTAGAACAAGCCGTGTCTCGGTTCTCACTAACAAGTGCCGGTGCCGTTCACAGAGTTGGGCGTATTTTAAATGACGAGCAAATTGTATGGGTTGGTGCAGCCGCGCCACATAGACAAGCTGCGTTTGATGCTGCGTGCTTTTTAATGGATATGCTTAAACAATCGGTTCCGCTTTGGAAAAAGGAATTTAAAGGCACCGATGAAAAGTGGGTGCAGGTAAAAGCCACAGACGACCAAGCTGCACTTAAATGGATGCAGAAATCTTGAGGATTAATGATGTTTTGCACCGAAGCTGTACTCTAGCGGTGCACGATTTTTATCTTACTTTATATGCACTTATCGCTCTGATAAAACAGTCACTGTCGATGCGTTTTGTACTTTTCTTTTTATCAGCATGCCTTATTTCTCCTTTACCATCACGCGCAGCCGAGAATGCATCGGTTAATGTGGCTGTTGCTGCCAACTTTGCAAAACCGCTTCGAGATATCGCCAGTGAGTTCACGCAGTTAACCGGCGTCGATGTAGCTATAACGGTATCGTCTAGCGGTACTTTGTTTGCGCAAATTCAGCATGGCGCTGGCTTTGATGTGTTTTTATCCGCAGATCGCAGCCGCCCGCAAGCCCTTGTTGACGCCCATCTGGTACATAGCGACAATCTAGTGAATTATGCACTTGGACGGTTAGCATTTGTGTATACTAATGAAAAAAATGCCAACTACGCATCTCATTCTGAGATAAGCCCAGCACAGTTTTCGAAAATATTTGAAAGTGCAATGTCGGTGGCAAATGCAAAACTGGCTATCGCCAATCCAAAGCTTGCGCCTTACGGGGTTGCGGCTGAGCAAGTGTTAGCAAGTATGCAGACTCGGGAGTTTCATCAACAAAGCCCAGACCAAACGCAAACTGAGCAAAAGGCAACTTCAGCAATGTTTACCATGGTTAAAGGAAAGAACGTTCTACAAACCTATCAATTCTTCACCACAGGCAGTGTTTCTGGCGCTTTGGTGGCACATTCACTTACGCTTGAGTCAGAGAAAAAAGGCGATTCTGAGAATAGTGTACTTGTACCAAGCACCTATTATTCGCCCATTGTTCAGTCGCTTATTATAAATAGCAAATCCGCGGCGCAACTAGTGCCCAATGTGTTTAATGAAATAAGTGAAACAGAAATACGGCTAAACGGAGAAATTGCAGAAAGGCTTAAGGGTATTTCCTCTAGCCATCTGTTTGTGCAATATTTACTGTCGCAGAGGGTGCAAAACCGATTACCAGAGTGGGGCTACCTTCCAGCAGTTGCCACGCCCCAACAAATAAGTAAGTAGCCTCTACATAGAATAAATGCGGTAAAAAAACACGGTGCTAGCAAGTACAAACACTACACAGCCACGATATAAATAAGGTTTAAACGCAGAAACAGGCCTATTTAATGAACATAACTCACATATTGCAAAATTGAATTAACTATTTATGTCCTTTTTCAGTCATATCAGTGACCCGGCCAGCTTAAGTGCTATAGCACTTACTTTGAAGCTTGCAGTAATAACGAGTGCCATTTTGCTCGTTATTACATTGCCGCTCGCGTGGGCGCTAGCGAATTGGGAAGGCAGAGCCAAACCCTTTGTTATGTCTGTTTTCGCGCTTCCGATAGTGTTACCGCCAACAGTATTAGGGTTTTATTTACTCATTGCCTTTTCTCCTCAAGGTTGGTTAGGGCAAACATGGCAAACGGTAACTGATTCAACGCTAGCGTTTAGCTTTGAAGGCTTAGTTATTGGGTCGGTTATTTACTCGTTGCCCTTTGCGCTACAGCCTCTTTACAGTGGTTTTTCACAGTTCGAGCGGGGGTATTTAGATGCGGCTTATTCATTGGGCTTTTCAAAGTTAGAAGCATTTTGGCGTATTGTGGTACCCATGTGCAAAGCCTCGATTATGGTGGCAGTGGGACTAAGTTTTGCCCACACTATTGGCGAGTTTGGTGTTGTATTGATGATAGGTGGCAACATTCCGTCAGAAACGCAAGTACTGTCGATTGCGCTGTATGAAAATGTTGAGGCGTTAGACTACGAAAAAGCGCATGCGCTGTCGCTGACCCTGTTGGCATTTTGCTTTTTATTACTAAGCGTGCTGTACAGATTTAACGGTATGCCGTTATCACGTATACCAGCACCGAGCAGCAACGCAGGGAAACTCAGCAAGACAGAAATACTCAGAAAAACAGGAAAACTCAGTACTACAGAAGCGCGCAGCGACACAGCACAAAAGGGAAACGGTTTGTGACTTCAGTAAACGTTAACTTTCCCGGTCGTATTAGCGCGTCATTTTCGTGTGAAAATAACACACGCGTTGTGGGCGTTACAGGGCCATCAGGAGCGGGAAAAAGTTCACTGCTGCGTGCCATTGCCGGTAGTGAAAAAAGCGCTGTGGTTGACTGTAGCTGGGTAAGCTCAAGTCGCGATAATGCTGATAAAAACCTAAACACTCGCCAAGTTTCAAAAGTAGGTATTGTGTTTCAACAGCCTATGCTGTTCCCTCACGTGGATGTTACAGGCAATTTTAAACTGGCTCAGCGGCATCAAGGTGTTAAAGCCCTTTCTGTGGATAAGGCCGCGGCAGGCTGTTGTTGTGAGCATCTGCTAGATAAACCTATTTCGTCGTTATCTGGCGGTGAGGCTCAGCGTGTGGCAATAGCACGAGCACTTATTAACGGCCCTGATGTGTTGCTGCTAGACGAGTCATTAAGTGCTGTTGACGTTGTAACTCGACGAAAAATTTACCAATTTCTAAAACAGCACTGCGAGGCAACACAAACTACATGTATTTTTGTGTCTCATGATTTAGAAGATCTCGCTTTGTTCAGCGATGCACTGGTTTACATTGAAGACGGTAAGTTGAAATATTCCGGCTCTCCTAACGATGTGCTGAGCAATATATTTGACTCCGGACTTATTGATAACCCCAGCGCGGTACTTTGTGGCTCGTTACGCGACAATTCAAGTGACGCTGACAGGCTATCAAAAACGCCTTTCGCGGAAACATCAAGCTGGCCGGCGTCAGTTAAAGCAATAAGCATTGGCGATCAAACTGTTTATGCTTCTCATCAAGCTGCAGTTGTGGAAAATTGCTTGGATAGTCAGGTGTCGTCTGCGCAACACAATAATACGAGAAAAGTAAGCGTTGCCGTAAAAGCCAGCGATGTAAGCCTAGACACAAATGTAAGCATGATGAAAGAAGCGCATACATCAAGCATGTTAAATGCCTTGCTATGTAAGGTTTCACATATTGCACCGCTGGGTAGTAACAAAGAGGCAAAAGTGTTGATAACACTGAGCGTGCTCAATTCACAAGAGCATTTTCAGCATAAGAGCGCATTTGACAATCCTCCTGAACGACATCAAACCCTCTATGCCAGCATTAGTGAACTGTCTGTCACTAGGTTAATGCTGAAAGAGGGGATGCCTGTTCTTGCAAGGTTTAAATTGCTTTAGAGTAGCGCTGAGACATTTCATCTTCGTGAAAATATGCGTCAAATTTCACACAAATTGCTCTAATGTAAATTCGTGCGCTTTCAGGCACTAAAAGCCAGTGTTTTTTCATTGATAGTAAACCGTCATTTTGAAGTGGCTTAAGCTTCTCAATGGTTTTGTGAAAGTACTCGCTAAATACAATTGCATGTCTCTTTTCAATTTCTTGTATATCAACCTGCATATTGCACATAAGACTTGAGATTACGTCTCGCCGTATTAAATCGTCTTTGGTGAGCGTTAAGCCAACAACCGCAGTAGGTAACTTGTTGTCTATTTGAAGGTAGTAGTCATTTAACTTTTTAGGATTTTGAGCAAAAGCGTTACCTATGGAACTGATTGACGATAACCCCAACCCGAGTAAGTCGCTATCACCGTGAGTGGTATAGCCTTGAAAATTGCGATGCAGCACGCCATTTTTGTATGCAACTGCTAGTTCGTCAGTTGGCTTGGCAAAATGGTCTAGCCCTATCTTTTCGTAGCCAATACCGGTAAAGCTTTCAACAGCATAGCAATATAGCTCAGACTTTAATGTGGCATCGGGCAGCATATCGTCACTGAATTTCCGCTGCGCCGCGAAACGCTCGGGAAGATGTGCGTAACTAAATAATGAAATTCTATCGGGTGCCATTGCTTTCGTGGCCGCTACTGTTGTTTTAAACGTTTCTAAGTTTTGGTGTGGCAGACCATAAATTAAGTCTAAATTTACCGAGTCGAAGCCAAGTGATTTTGCCTCAAACACTAAATCGGCAATATGTGAGGTACTTTGAACACGGTTAATCGTGTGTTGAACGTTGTAGTCTGTGTCTTGTAAGCCAAAGCTTAAGCGGTTATAGCCAAGCTGCTTTAATGTTCGTAAATAGGGTTTAGTGACGTTTCGTGGGTCGAGTTCTATAGACAGGGTGGCATCTACCTCGAACGAAAAGTATCGGCGCAGAGTCGACATTAATTCAATATGCTGTGACTCACTAAGAAAGCTTGGTGAGCCTCCTCCCAAATGCAGGCTTACAATGCGTTTTGCGTTAGCCAGATGTTGGCGTGCAATAATTTCTTTTTCAATATAGCGCAAATACACATCAGCTTTTTCGCTGTGGCGGGTCACTATTTTATTGCATCCGCAGTAATAACAAAGTGTTTTACAAAAAGGGATGTGTACATACAAGCTCAGTGTGTCAGCATCGCTTTTTTCATTCGCATCAACAAGAATGTCGTGGGCTACAGGGGCAAATTTTAATGCAGTAGGGTATGACGTGTAACGTGGGGCATGTTGGGCATACATTTCAACAATGGCTTTACGGTGCGATGCTATTTTACTGTCAGTCATAATCAATTACTTGCTAACACGTGTAGAAAGGGGATAGGTTTAGTTTACTCATGTGGATGGAACACACTTTGATCTACTTCAAACTTTTGCTTTTAAACACAGCACTGTTGGTTTTATTTCCCTTGTTATTGGCGCAAGGGCTATGGGTAAGAAGGCGCACGCTGCGTCTTCCTGAACCTGACGGTGAACGCCTATTTGAGAGCCCTACTTTTTGTGAGAAGAGTGGAGTAAATGTACTCGTTCTTGGAGATTCCGCCGCAGCAGGTGTTGGTGCCACCCATCAGCAGCATGCGTTGTCTGGGCTTTTGTATTCCGCTTTGTCTAACGTAGGTAGCGCACGGGTAGTGCTACAGGCGAAAACAGGGTATACCAGCGAAGATGTGCTTAACATGTTGCAAAACGCATCTGTGGAAAAGTTTAATGTTGCTCTTATTTCTGTAGGCGTAAACGACGTAACGCATTTCACATCACTTCGCCGCTGGCAGCAACAATGCCAGCAAATACAAGCTCTGTTAGCTGGGAAGTTTCAATGTAACCTCATAATATTTAGCGAGCTTCCCCCAATTCACTTGTTTCCCGCTATTGTACAGCCGCTGCGTTGGGTATTAGGACAGCGAGCAAAGCTGTTTAACCAAGCACTGCAGGAAGTTGTGCGTTTACACAATACGAAGGGTGAATGTAGCAGTGTGTTTTTGCCCCTTGATATTATGTACAATCCCAAAAATAACGATGCCGATGTTGTTGTCGATGCAGGTGCCAATACTCATACTAATATCAATGCCAATACCCAAGTAAACACCGAGAGCGCAAAGAGCCCGCGAAGTGAAATCGTTACGCGCTTTCAAGATATGAAAGACAGTGGGTTTATGGCAACCGATGGATTTCACCCGTCATCCAAAGCGTATTCACTGTGGGTTGACCGCATTCTGGTAGTGTTGAATAAGCAAACATGGATAAAATCGTAAGGTTACTGGATTTATAAGAATGCAGTGTTTCCATTATCCAACACAAGCGAATCCAAAAAGCAAACATCGCTAAGAAGCGAGTTAATGCTACAAATACAGGCAATAAGACATGAGTAATCACGTTAATCATTTACTTTCACAATGGCTACCGCTTAAAGATAAACACAAATGGGTACTTGGATTTATCTTTAAAACACAAGGGTCTTGTTACCGCAAGGCGGGCGCCATGATGTTGTTTAGTGATGCAGGCCATCAACTTGGAATCTTAAGCGGCGGGTGTTTAGAAAGTGACATTGTTAAGAAAGCCCATCGCGTTATGGATGATGGAAAGAGCCGAACAGCGGTGTACGACGATGAAGATGAAGAGGATATCGCATTCAAATTGGGCGTTGGCTGTGGCGGCGTTGTGCACTTGTCATTAGTTTCATTAAACCAAGCTAACCAATTTCTTGAACTTGATAAAGTTAGCCGCTTACTATCTCAAGGAATAGCCTGCACATGGGAATGCGATATTGCTGGGAAGCAGGGGAAATGTACAGCATTAGACACTCTTAATGTTCGTCCTCAAAAAGCGAAACTGGAACAACAGGAAGGCACACAAACGCTTGCTGTTACACATGTCCCACCTATCCATCTGTTAGTTATTGGAGGCGGGTACGATGCCACCTTTATGACGCAAATGGCTAAAGCACAAGGGTGGACGGTTACACTGTGGGATCCTCGACCAGCCCAAGCAAGGGTAGAGCATTTTCCAGAGGTGAATTTCTTAGTTGAAGACACTGATATTGAGGCGTTAAATATTCACATCGCCCAGCATGGTATTCACGCTGCAGTATTAATGTCGCATCACCGAGATATTGATGCAAAGTCACTTAAATTGCTAAGTCAGCACAAGCTAATGTATATCGCTATGCTGGGACCTTTGCACAGAAAGCAAGAGATCATGACATTAGCCGGTGTATCAGATACCTCTTTCTGTGACTACTTTGCTAGCCCTGCCGGTTTTGATATTGGTGGCGATTTGCCAGAGCATATTGCGCTTTCGGTTATTGCGCAGTGCCATGCAGTTTTTTACAAGAAGCCAACTGGAGCCAGCTAGAAAAAAGTAATTGGCAAACAGTGTGCGCGCACCTTTAATTTAAAAGTGCGCGCTTATATTCCAAGCGTGTTAACAGCTTAAAATGACTTTCTAAATGTAATACCAAAACTGCGCGGTGCGCCGGGGTATGCCATTATTTTCCCAGTTTGTACTGGTACATCAAAACCGCTTCTTGCCACATATTCTTCGTCAAATAGGTTACGTGACCAAGCAATAATCTCACTGTCCCATTGCGGTATCGACATGCTTAGTCGTGCATTTACTACACTGTAAGCATCTTCGAACTTATATGGGTCGTTTGCGTCATCAAGATAAACATCACCAGTATATTGATAGTCTACACTGGCTGTGAACGCGTAGTTGCTAATATCGAAGTGCTGATTCAGCATAATTGCCAAGGTATTTTGCGGCTCAAAACCAACGCGATCACCATCGCGTGAGCAAAATGGATCGGTAGGGTTCGCTCTACCTGGGTCGTCAATACCGGTGTGCCAGGTATAAGCAACCCAGCATGTTCCCTGTTCGAATTCATCAAAGTTAGCCAGCGTACGCGCAGCGGCCATATGAATTTCGGTGTTAGGTGTTACCAGCCATGTCGCTTCAACTTCTAAACCTTGTACAACAATATCACCGGCGTTTTGTAGGTTGAAACCACTCCCCGTGAAAGTTGTTGCCTGAAAGTCGCTAATACGCGTGTAGTGTGCCGCAGCGTTTATCCGCACATTATATTGTTCAAAATCATGCTTTATGCCTATTTCACCACTTCGAGATTTCTCAGCGTCAAAGAGAGGATCGAAGGAAGGCTGAATTCGGTCTGTGTTTGTTCCCCCAGCTTTAAAGCCTGTAGCAAAGCTTGCATAAGTGAGGGTGGTGTCGTTTAACTGATAGGCTAATTTCACCGTGCCAGTTACCTGATTATCATCAAGTTCAGCTGACAATGCAGGCCTCGGTAAGACTGCTGCGCTACCTAAAAAGAAGTAACCCCAGCCAGGTTGTTGAAAAGGCGCAATCGCACCTAATGCTGCTTCAGAGGGCAGGGTGTCATTAAGAAGAGCAACACCAATCTCTTGTAAAGCCAATGCGGCATCATTAATGTTTGGCCATCTAAATGGGTCTTGTTCAAGCCCATTAATGCCTGGCCCTTGCTCAAAGTATTCGCCTTCAATGGATTTCTTTTCTCGCGTAAAGCGAAGGCCTGTGGTCAACGTAAATGCATCGGTCAAAAACCAGTCGGCTTGCGCAAATAACGCGATACTGTCTTGCTCTTGATACGCGTTATGTTCAAATGCAGTCCCCGCAGGCGCTGGCGCGGCTGAAGGTGCAATTAACCCTCCAGTCAAAGCACTGAACTGGTCAATTGCATTTGCCAAGGGCAGTAAATCTGCGGCGGCAGCGGCAAAGAAAGCATCAAAATTTTGCTGTGTAGTGGTATCAAACGTAAGGTCTAAGTTTTGACTGAAGTAATAGGCTCCCAACATTGCTCGCAGAGTATCACTGCTGTAATGCAATCTAAGCTCTTGTGAGAAAGACTGTTGCTTAGCATCGTTAGTTGCTGTCAGTAAGTCAGCATTAGAGAAATCGGTATCTACCGTATCTACACTGTCAAAAGCACGGTATGCAGAGATGCTAACTATGTCCCAAGCATCGTTGAGCTCAGCATCAATTTGAAGCGATAAACCTTTGTCTTCCATTTTAGATATTGGCGTTTGAGACAAAGACGTGCGGTAGTTATAGAAGTCTGAACGGTTGTAAATGGTTGCATTAAAAGGTGGTTGCAGTAGAAGCGCATCAGTACCAAACTTCCCAGGAATTTCATTTGCCTGAATATTGTCTTGCAGAGTAAGCGCGCCGCAGCAGCGCTCATCAAGCTCACCGTAGTCGGCAATAAAACGCATACTTATTTTGTCGTTTGGAGTATATAGCGCCTGGGCTTTAATTGCTGAGCGGTTTCTATTATTTAAGGTTTGGCCTGAAGTTTCATCAGTAATAAAACCGTCGCTTTGTGTATTAAAACCTGAGAAGCGCACTGCAAGCACATCGTCAACAACCGAAAAGGATGATGCCCCGCTTACACGTACTAAATTGTCGTTTCCTAGTAATACTTCTGCAAAGCCATTATGACCATCATGACCAGGCGCTACAGAATTTACTGTCATTGCTCCCGCGGCGGTATTCTTTCCAAACAACGTGCCTTGAGGGCCACGTAATACCTCGACCGATTCTACATCAACAAGGTCGTTAATCAGCGCATTTTGGCGAGAGCGGTATACGCCGTCAACGTATAAACCTACTGATGACTCAAAACCAAAGTTCTGTGCAGAGGTACCAATACCACGAATAGAAAAGCCCGAGTTGGTAACACTTTGGCTTTGGAAGGCAGCGAATGCCGGTACGTAATTTTGCAGATCGAATATGTCGCGACTTACTGTTTCTGTAAGGTCTTTCCCTGATAGCGCCGTAACGGCAACGGGTACGGTTTGAAGGTTTTGTTCCGTTTTTTGTGCCTGAACAACAATGCGTTCAAGTTCGGTATTTAGTTTGTCGTCGGCGCTAGCGCAAAAAGTTGAAGATACAAGACAAACAGTAATGGCATTGGCCAAGCGTGTTAGCCGGTGTGATGTCCGGTCTGTTACGTTAATAGGTGACTTCATTATTTTTCTTTTATGTAACAAGGCAACGTGAATTCAATTTCAACGCTGACTATAGAAGCATCATGCTTCAAGCAAAAACAATCACGATATTCTCGTGCCCGAATGCGTATCATCCATTAATTTAAGCAACGTGTATTGTCCGCATCCTTGACCAAAAGCTAATTGCTGCGTTGCTTACTTTGAAAGCCTAATGGGGCTAAGTTGCATGGATATGAATCAAAAATGTCACTTTTTGTTCAAACTGCATGCGCTTAATACCATACCAAACAATTCTCATAGTTTCACATGATGCATACCCATTCAAAATATCAATTAAACTTATACTGCTCTATTCCTTAGTATGGTGAGATAACGTTTACAACTTAATAACATTAGAGAGCGGTATGGCCGACATATATTTGGTACGCCACGGACAAGCGTCATTTGGAAAAGCCAACTACGATAAGTTAAGCGATTTAGGGGCTCAACAAGCTTACTGGCTTGGCGACTATTTTAAGCAACGCGAAACGCAGTTTGATGCCGTATTTATGGGCGATATGGTAAGACATAGAGAAACCCAGGAGGGAATTGCTAACGGCATCAAATCTGAGGCCTATTGCTTACCTGAGGTTCAAACTAACAGCGCACTAAATGAGTTTAATTTTCAAGCCGTGGCTGCTGCTTATTTGGCGCGCTTTCCTGAACAAAAAGTGCCTGAAGGAGCGCCTGCCTCTGAATATTACCGGTTACTTCGAAAAGCGATGCTTGCGTGGTCAAAAGATGAACTTGAGCATAGTTTGTTGGATGAAACCTGGAAGGCGTTTGAGGGAAGGGTAAGCGGCATGCTAGAGCAGTTACAGCACACAGATGCAAAACGTGTGTTGGTAGTCAGTTCCGGTGGTGCAATTGCCATGATGCTCAAACAAATTCTAGGGTATAGCGATGAAACGGTTATAAATATGAACCTTCAAATTCGAAATGCCAGCTTTTCTCAATGCTTTGCTAATCCGCGAGGCTTGCATCTTAATAATTTCAACAGCGTACCTCACCTGGATGTGTTAGACAGGTTGCACGCCATTACTTACAGCTAACGAGGGCAGTTATGAACTTTGAATACAATGAAAAAACCCAAGCACTTCTAGAGAAGCTGCGTGCGTTTATGAATGAAGAAGTTTACCCAATTGAAAAGGACTATATTCACGCAGTCGAAAGCAGCGCTTCAAGTGATGCAGAACGTTGGAAAACACCTGACATGATGCAAGCCCTCAAACAAAAAGCGAAAGATGCTGGGCTGTGGAACTTGTTTCTTCCCGAAGAATACAAACCTTATGGCGCCGGCTTAACCAACGCTGAGTATGCGCCGCTGTGTGAAGAAATGGGTCGTGTTCTTTTTAGTGCTGAAATTTTCAATTGTAGTGCGCCAGATACGGGCAATATGGAAGTAATAGCAAAATACGGCAACGATGCACAAAAGAAGCAATGGCTGGAGCCTTTGCTTAACGGTGAGATTCGTTCTGCGTTTGCTATGACCGAGCCTGCGGTTGCGTCGAGTGACGCGACAAATATAGAGACGTCTATAAAGCGCGATGGTGACGAATACGTTATCAACGGGCGAAAGTGGTACACCAGCGGTGCCATGAATGAAAACTGCAAAATTATGGTTGTGATGGGGAAAACTGATTTTGACGCACCGCGCCATCAACAGCAGTCGCAAATTCTTGTGCCCATGAATACCCCTGGCGTAAAGGTTGTTCGCCCAATGGCGGCAATGGGCTATTACGATGAGCCAGTAGGGCATGCAGAGATTGTTTTTGATGATGTTCGTGTACCTGCTGAGAACTTGCTGCTAGGTGAAGGGCGAGGATTTGAAATTGCACAAGGTCGCTTGGGGCCCGGCAGAATTCACCATTGCATGCGTTTAATTGGCTGTGCTCAGCGCGCGCTTGATATGGCATGTGAACGCGTAGAGCAGCGCGTGGCGTTTGGAAAGCCGCTTAGCAAACAACAGTCGGTGCGTGAAAGCATTGCAAAAATGCACTGCGATATTGAGCAAGCCCGTTTACTTACGCTAAAAGCGGCCGACAAAATGGACCGTTATGGCAACAAAATATCACGCGATCTTATTGCTGCAATAAAAATAGTGGCACCTACAATGGCCTGTAATGTTATTGACGAAGCCATTCAAATGCATGGCGCTGCAGGTACAAGCCAAGACTTTGTATTATCGGCTATGTATGCCTATGCTCGTACCATCAAGTTAGCCGATGGACCAGATCAAGTGCACATGATGCAGCTTGGTAGAAATTTGATTGCAGAGAAAAATGCATAAGGAGTGAGTGTGTCGAAGGATATTGCTAGCACGCCCCACACCATCAATTTACCTACGCTGAATGAGTATCTGTGTTCAGCGTGTCCTGAAGTTGGTGAGATAAAGGCTGCTGAAAAATTTGCAGGTGGACAGTCCAATCCTACCTTCAAACTTATCACTGACAAAGGCACATTCGTGCTTCGCCGCCAACCGCCAGGGAAGCTGTTAAAATCTGCTCACGCGGTAGACAGAGAATATCGCGTTATTAGTGCGCTGCAAGACAGCAGTGTACCCGTACCCACGGTATTTCACCTTTGCGAAGATACCAGTGTTATTGGCAGTATGTTTTACATCATGAATTATGTTGAAGGGCAGATATATTGGAACAGCGCACTGCCTGAAATAACGTCACCACAAACACGCGGTGCCATGTACGACGAGATGAACAGTGTGCTTGCCGCTCTACATAGCGTTGATATTGAAAAGGCCGGATTGTCAGACTACGGCAAGCCGGGCAGCTACTTTGAACGTCAGTTAAGTCGTTGGACCAAGCAATACCGCGCTTCCGAGCTTGAGCATATTGAAGAAATTGAAGCACTAATAACTTACTTAGAAGCAAACTTGCCCGAAGATGATGGTCAAGTATCGCTGGTGCACGGTGACTTTCGTTTAGACAACATGATGTTTGATATGTCTGATAGCAATAACCCACGGGTTATTGCAGTACTTGATTGGGAGTTATCAACGCTAGGGCACCCTTATGCCGATTTGGCGTACCAGTGCATGCAGTTACGTCTTCCTAGTGACATTGCCCATGCAGCCGGACTGGGTGGTTTAGACAGAAAGGCGTTGGGTATTCCAAGTGAAGAAGCTTATATCGACGCATATTGCCAGCGCCGCGGTATTGAGAGTATCGACAATTGGACGTTTTACTTGGCGTTTAGCTTCTTCCGCTTAGCTGCCATTTTACAGGGCGTAGTTAAACGTGCACACGATGGGAACGCATCAAGTGAAAAGGCCATGCAGCTAGGCGCAATGGTTCGCCCTCTTGCACAAATAGCGAATGAAACCATTCATCAACGTTAATATTTTTGAACAGGATTTGGAGTATTTATGAAAGCAATCGTGTGTGAAGCATTCGGCCCTATTGATGAACTTCAATATAAGGACGTTGCCGATCCAGAAGTTAAAAAAGGCCACATTGTCGTTAACGTTGAAGCCGCAGGTGTGAATTTTCCAGATGGGCTGCTAGTTCAGGGGTTATATCAACTTCAGCCCGATTTTCCATTTGTGCCAGGAAATGAAGTGGCGGGTACTGTTGCTGAAGTAGGTGAGGGCGTTACTCATGTTCAAAAAGGGCAGCGTGTTATTGCACTGTCTAATTTAGGCGGTTATGCAGAAAAAGCGCTCATTCCAGCAAGCCATGTTATGCCGTTACCAGACCCTATTCACGTTAACGAAGGGGCTGCACTGGTCACTGCTCATGCGACGGCCCACCATGCCCTAAAACAGCGTGCAAAACTACAGGCTGGAGAAACACTGGTAGTGACTGGTGCGGCAGGCGGTACAGGTTTAGCCGCAGTGCAAATCGGTAAAATTATGGGCGCGAAGGTAATTGCTGTTTGTTCTACCGAAGAAAAATTAGCTTTGGCAAAAGAGTACGGTGCTGATGTGCTCATTAACTACAAAGAAAAAGATTTGAAAGAGACACTTAAAGAAGTGACTGGCGGCAAAGGCGCTGATGTTGTTTACGAATGCGTGGGCGGCGATACATTCCATGCTTGCAGCAGAAGTATGGCATGGGAAGGCCGCTTGTTGGTAGTTGGTTTTGCCGGTGGTGAAATTCCAAAGTTTCCGGTGAATTTAGCGCTAGTAAAAGGCTACTCTGTGATGGGCGTATTTTGGGGCTCGTTTACGCAGCATGACCCTAAAGGCTTTGCAGAAAACATGCAGGAACTATTAACTTGGTATGTACAAGGCAAAGTCAAAGTCGTAGTAGATGAAGCACTGCCACTGCAAGACGCCACAAAAGCCATGGCGAAGGTTATGAATCGAGAAGTAAAAGGTAAAATGGTACTTGTGCCGTAATTGATTTAAAGCGCAACTAGGACTGAAGTTAGCGTTGTCTAACTGTGTTGGAAAAGCCCAGATATTTTTTCTGGGTTCTTTCTATTCTTCTTTACACCGTTTTTTATGCTGTAGCCTTTAAAACAACGGTGTATACCTACGAGGCTTGTGCAATGTCTGGGTCATAGTTTCCATGAACGATGCCTAATAATTCTGGCTCATGGATAAAATAACCCTGTGCATAGTCTACATCTAAATTCTTCACTTCGTTGTATGTGGTTTCATCGGTGACGTATTCGGCAACAGTCTTAAGGCCCATGGAATGTGCAACGTCACAAATCGATTTCACAATTTGACCTGAAGTGCGGTTCGACGATATGTCGCGAATAAATAAGCCGTCAATTTTGACGGTGTCCACGGGAAGTGATTTTAAGTAATTAAACGACGCTAAGCCTGTACCAAAATCATCAAGTGAGAAAGAAAACCCTTTTTTTCGTAAAGCCTTTATATTTTTTACTGTATCGTCAATACTCATCATGGCTGTTGTTTCGGTTATTTCAAAGGTAATGTTTTTGGGTTCGAACACATAGGTATCCATTATGCGTTCAACAAACGCAACAAAACTCTTGTCTGAAATGGTTTGCCCTGACAAATTCACTGAATAGGTAATGTTGTCTACCATGCTGCGTACAAGGCTTTCAAATACATGCCGGTCTACAAGCGGCATAACTCTGAATCGTTCTGCCTGAGGTATAAATGCAGACGGAGATACAATATTGCCGTTTTGCTGCTTAAGCCTAATAAGCACTTCACAATAGTGCTGGCTTTGTGCTCTCAAGTCTTCTATGTTTTGGGCATAAAGCAGTAGGCGTTTATTTGAAATGGCCTGTTCAATTTCATCAATCCATTTCACATTCTTAAGGTGGTCTTTAAACTCGGTGCCAGTGGCCTCGATAACATGAAGCGTGTTCTTACCCTCGCTTTTAGCAAGATGGCAGGCCGTGTCTGCAACACTCATTAAGCTAGTAAATGTGTCGGTTTCGTACTGCTCTACAGACGTTAGTCCAATGGAAACGGAAGTGCGCACAAGCGCATCTTTTGTAAAGACTTCAATTGATTCTATTTTTTTGAGCACTTCGAGCAGTTTTTTTTCACCTTGTGCCAAAGGACAATTATTGAAAAATATTGCGAATTCATCGCCGCTTAGTCGCGCAATAAAGTCTTGTTCTCTTACACAGCCTTTTAATAATGAAGCAACACACTTAAGTATTTCATCACCCACAGCATGTCCATATTTATCGTTAATTGCTTTAAAGTTATCGATATCTACATAGGCAAAAGCTGCTTTATGTTGAGCCTCTATAATTTCAGGTAGAAGTGTATCTAGCGTCTCTTCAAGATACTGGCGATTATGCACTTCTGTTAGCGAATCGTGTGTAGCCCTATGCAGCAGTAAACTCTCTTGTGTAATATCTCGAAGGACAACAAGAAACCCCTGTGGCATGGTTCTGCACTTAATAGTAACTACCCGTTCTCCAATAGAGATCTCTGTTAAATCCAGGGTTGGCTTTCTGTTTTTCAGCATTACTTCACTAATCCGCGTATACACGCTATGTTCATTAACGAAGACATTTTCAAAATGTCTGTCGATGAACTCACCAATCATTAAATGGTTTAACCCTAGGATTTCGCACGCCTTCTGGTTTAATACCTGGACTTCTAAAGCATCCGATACACACATAATGCCGTAGGGTATAGAGCCTAGAATGCCAGACAACATATCTCGAAGCGTCGAGACGTGTTCACTATTTTCAGTCATAACACTTGGTCCTTATTACTTGAAGCGTTGCATCCTTATTGCTCTTTGCGCACTGATTGAACAGATGCGTTGCAAGAGTGTAGGTGTCAGTATTTGACGCTGAGACAGATAATCGACTTTGAGTAAAATCAACGCCGAGAGAGCCAATAGCTAAAACACTGTTTTCAGAATTAGGAAGTTTTAAATGCGTAATACCATCATGACTACATGGTAACGGGCAAATGCGATAGTTATTTGCGCTTTGCTTCTGAATAGCGCAAAACGGCATGTTGTGTGTACCTATAAATTCTATGGTGTTTGAGCACACTTTTAATAGGCTCAATGGAAATTGACCATCGTCACTAATATGGTGAAATTTTTTGAAGAGTTCGGGTAAATCCAAGCGGAAAAACTGGTTAAGTATTAGGTCAATGGCATCTTGGAAATAGATATGCAAATCTTTGTTTGCAACAGAATAAATGCCCAAGATTGCATGCTCTCCATCGAATGTTTTTTTCAATACTCTATCGTGATTGATGTATTCATTTTCAGCAGGAAAAGATATGTAATCGACAGATATATCTTGTGGGTTGGGAGGTGCAAAAAATGAAAGGGCAATAGATAATCCATTTTTATCATTTTTCTGAATAACAAACTCATCCACTGCATTACGGGCCGCATTTAAGCCCAAACCCAAACTGGAAGACCTATGTGTACTGTAACCGTTTTGAAATGCCCTCGCTAAGTCAGGAATACCAGTGCCTTTATCTTCTATAGTGACTACAAGGCCATTCAAGTTTTCTAACAACGTAGTGGAGGCTGTAACATTTTTTGCATAGCGAAGCGCATTGGTGGCTATCTCTGATACGCCAGTGGCGAAATAGCTAGATTTAAAATCGTCATTATAAATATGATAGCAAAGCAGCTTACAATGTTGGCAAAGTAGATCAATATCGCGCTGACTATTCAGGTGAACGATATCGTGAGTTTTCTCCTGATAATCGCACTGAAGCATGTGCTAATTTCCGTTACTCACAATAGTACAGTCTAGTTCCTTAAGCGCTTCATGTACTGCTTCTTTTAAGCGCTTTTTCACTGTATTAGAGCCTAAAACAACGCCGTTTTTCACCATTGTCATCGCTATAACACCGCGAATGCCGCAAAAAATGGTTTTCACTCCGATAAGATTGAGTGTTTCTGAGGTTTGCACTAGTTGTGAAGCTACAGATGAGTCGATAGCGTCGACGTTTGAGAGGTCAATAATAGACACGGTGTAATTGCCATTCTCAACCATTTGAATAATCTTATTAGTGATAGCAGCCATACGCGCTGAGTCTATGGTGCCAAAAAAGCCTGAATAAATGCACTGATCGAAAAGTTCAGAGGCTACAATGGGCGATTCGCCGCCAATTTGTTTTCTGCTAATTGCTACGCTATCCATATGAGGTGCCTTTGGAGTTTTTGATATCTCGAAAACGTTGGCTTAATTGACTTCTATGAAAGCTTTAAAGAAAGGAATTAAGTCAAATTAAAATTGCTTAATGTTTGAACTATAGACCGATGTTCTAAGTTTGCTCGTGTTTTGCACGATAATTAGACTAAAGTTTAAGAAGCGAGGGCGCATGGGCATATAGCTTTCATTTAAGGGGAGCATATTCATTCTATAATGTGCTAAGTAGGTCGAACAAAACTGCGTTTTTTATCTCTTGCAAGAACGAATAACAGATTTACAGGCTTTGCTGTGACTTAATTTGGCAGCCATCCACGCGTCATTACTCGTCGTGTGCTACCGCTGGAAATGAAGTGTGTGTAGACGATGTTTTTTCCGTTGTAGAGCGACGCTGCTCAATGAGTTTTTGCAGGGTATCCGTTTGTGATAGTTGGCTACTACGTACTTTTTTTGTCAGAAGATTATTGCTAACAACCGATTTTTCAATATCCCGGCTGCTTTTATCTTCGCTTTCAGCCATTGCAAAACCAGGTGTTGCTAATGCGGTGACAAATACAACCGCTTTAGCGATAGTTTTAACAAAAGTTGAGTTGTACGTTCTCATGGTAAGCCTGCTTGTATAGCTGTTGGCGTTTGAAAAACGAAAGGTGCGCTGTTGCCACACCAACCGTTAGTTTTGTTTGTTCGCAGCTATTACACCGCAATGTAACGAAGAGCAAAAGTAGAAGCATTATACCTATGTATGTGGTTATATACTTTTGTTCGTTTTTAGCTTTCTAATTAAACAGTTAGTTCAAACAACTAGATCAAAGGCCAAACGCTTACATCGATAGCTTTACCAAGCTGTAACACCGCCATCTACGGCAATTGTTTGACCGTTCATGTAACTGTTTCCTGGTGACAGCAGTAACATCATCGTATTTACAATCTCTTGCGGCTCTCCTAAACGCTTCATTGGACTGCCCATACCCAGCTGTTCTCTTGCTTCTGGTGTGTTGTAGCCGTCTATATTTAAAATGTTTGTTGGGCTGTAAAACGGACAAATGGCGTTTACGCGAACATTCTTCCTTCCATATTCCACAGCAGCGGTTCGTGTAATACCCGAAACTGCATGTTTTGCAGCAGCATAAGCCCCACCTTTTGGCGCACCGCCTAACCCTGCCAGTGAACTGACATTTAAAATGTGCCCGTGTTTTTGTGCAAGCATCGCTGGAATTTGGTATTTCATGCCGAACATCACACCTTTCACATTCACGGAAAATTGTGTGTCGATGATTTCTTCTGTCATTTGGTGCATTGGCGCAGGATTATGTGCAATGCCTGCGTTGTTCACTGCAATATCTAAACGGCCAAATGTTTCCAGTGCCAGTTCTACTAGCTGCTTGTTAAGAGATTCTTTGGCAATATCACCTGCCAAGGCCACTACATCAGTTAGTTCACTTACATCTTTTCTGGTGTCTTCTAGCGCTGATTCGGCTATATCCGTAAGTACTAATTTTGCTCCACGGCTGGCAAGCCCCATTGAAAGAAGACGCCCAAAGCCACTGCCAGCGCCCGTAATTAAAACGGTATTTCCCGTAAAATCTAAAAGTGCGTCCATGATGCGCTCCTATAAGTTATGTGTTTGTTCTATAAATTGTTTTAGCAATGCAGCCAATTCTTCGCCTTTATCTTCTTGGATAAAGTGCCCTCCGTCTTTTATTACTGCGTGTTCAATACCTTCACAGCCAGGGACCAATTTCTGAAATATGCGATCGCCGCCTGCGGTAACTGGATCACTATCACCAAATGCAGTCATAAACGGTTTTTCAAATTGCCTCAGTTTTTCCCACGCATTGCGATTAGATTGCGCTTCAACGCTGTCAGGGCTAGCAGGTACCAATAATGGGAACATGCGCGCACCAGCTTTATATTCTTCAGAAGGGAAGGGAGCGTCGTAGGCTTTTAAGGTGTGTTCCGATAATTCAGAAACCGTTGCGCCTTGAATAATGCTTGAAGTTGGAAAGGCCGGCACATCTTGTGAAAAACGACGCCATTTAGTGAATGCTTCGCTTGGCGGCTGGTCTCCGGTAGGTAAACCCGTGTTCGACACCATTACACCGGCAAACCGTTCAGGCATATCTGCAACTAATCTAAGCCCTAGTAGTCCGCCCCAGTCTTGACAAAACAGCGTAACTGGCCCTTTAACGACCTGATTAAACCATTCTTTCACCCAAATAACGTGACGAGCGTACGTGTAATCCTCGCGCCTTTCGAGTTTGTCCGAACGTCCAAACCCAATGAGATCTGGAACCAAAACGTTGAATCCGGCTTCTACCAATGTCGGAATCATCTTTCTGTAAAGGTAGGCCCACGTAGGTTCACCATGCATGAGCAAAATAGTGTGACCATCTTTTGTTCCTGCCTGATAGTACGCCATTGTTATCTCACTGCTAACTGTATCAGTGACCTGAACGTAGTGAGGCGTGTAGGGAAAATCAGTGATATTCGCAAAGGCGCTTTCTGGGGTTTTCAACACTTGCATGGTGAATTGTCCATTGTAATATTTTTGTAAATTATTGTGGCGGCTTCGTTAACAAAAACACTGGTTTGATGTGGTGTCAAACCCTCCTTAACCAATACATCACGCTGTATTGAGGCGAAAATGCCATCTGAAAAGGGCTGGCTGTCAATATTAAATATTGTGATAAATGTCTATAACACCAATAAACTTGGATGATTAACGTCACTGCAATAACATCCAGTTAACGTGATAAACAGGACATGGTTATGACACAAACGGAAAATCAAGTAGTTGCCTATGACGTTCAACAAGGCGTCGCTACTCTTACAATGCAAAGTGCACCCGTTAACGCTCTTTCTCGCGCGCTACGCGTTGGGCTAATTGACGGCATTGAAAATGCCTCGAAAGATGAAAGTGTTAGTGCAATAGTAATTACTTCTGCTTTACCCATATTTTCAGGTGGTGCAGACATTAGTGAATTTTCTGGCGGTGACTTGTCACCTATGCTTCCTGAGGTTCTCGACAAAATTGAAAACGCGAACAAGCCGGTTATTGCAGTGTTGCCAGGGCCTGCTTTCGGTGGCGGGCTTGAGGTAGCACTAGCGTGTCATCACCGCATTACCTTTGCAGATAACAAGGTTGGGTTGCCAGAAGTGAATTTGGGGATCCTGCCTGGTGCAGGTGGTACACAGCGGTTACCAAGACTGGCGGATGCGCAGACAGCGCTAACAATGATAGCCAGCGGCAAACCTACGTCAGTACTGAAGTTACCTGGAGTTTTCGACAAAATATCAGATAAACCTGAGCACTTATTGGAAGACACCAAAGCATATCTAGCATCTCTTACAGCAGACAATGCAATTAAACGTACATGCGATATCACGCTATCAATGACCGATGAAGTTCAAGCGGTGTTTGATGCGGTAACTGCGCAAACAAAGAAGGCCGCGCGTGGCTTCTTTGCGCCGCTTAAATGTATCGAAGCAGTGCACGGTGCGTACACACTCGATTTTGAAGCTGGCCTTAAAAATGAAGGCAAGCTGTTTATGGAATGTATGAATACGCCACAGGCACGCGCCCAACAGCACTTTTTCTTCGCTGAACGTGCGGCGGGACATGTAAGCGACTTTGATAAATCAACACCAGAACGCAGTATTCAAAAGGTCGCAATTATTGGCGCGGGTACGATGGGTGGCGGTATTGCAATGAACTTCGCTAATGCTGGCATTCCTGTAACTATGCTTGAGCTAAAAGAAGAGGCGTTAGAGAAAGGGTTAGCGCTTATTCGCAAAAATTACGAAAACTCTGCGAAAAAAGGCAAGCTTACCCAAGAGCAAGTGGAAACACGCATGGGCCTTTTAACAGGCACAACGTCTTATGATGACCTTGCCGATGTTGATTTAGTTATTGAAGCCGTGTTCGAGAAAATGGAAGTTAAAAAGACGGTTTTCTCAACACTAGATAAAGTGTGTAAGCCCGGTGCAATTTTAGCGTCAAACACGTCCACGTTAGACATTGACGAAATTGCGGCTGCAACATCTCGCCCAGAAGATGTTATTGGTCTTCATTTCTTCTCACCCGCAAACGTTATGCGCCTACTAGAAGTAGTTAAAGCGGATAAGACGTCACCTGAAGTCATCAAGACATGTATGAAGATGGCGAAGCGAATTAAGAAAGTCGCAGTTCTCGTGGGCGTATGTTTTGGTTTTGTGGGCAACCGTATGATAGAGCCATATGGTCGCGAAGCTAACAGACTGCTATTAGAAGGTGCCACACCAGAACAGGTAGACAGAGTGCTCACCGAATTTGGCATGCCAATGGGGCCGTTTACCATGGGTGATATGGCTGGTTTGGATATTGGCTACTATGTGCGCCAGTCTCGACAAGAATACATTTCTCACGACCCCGCCTACGGTGCGGTTGCAGACCGCCTTGTAGAAAAAGGGCGCAATGGACTGAAAACAGGGCGCGGTGCTTATAATTACGATGCTGGAAGCCGTGTACCAATTCCTGATCCAGAAGTACTTGAGATTGCAAAACAAGAAGCAGAGCGCCTAGGCGTAACTCAGCGCGATAATATTAGTGACGAAGAAATCTTAGTGCGCGTTATGTACTCGTTAATTAATGAAGGTGCGGCCATTCTTGAAGAGGGGATTGCCGCTAAATCAAGTGATATCGACGTCATCTATGTGTACGGCTATGGTTTCCCTGTTTATCGCGGGGGGCCAATGCAATACGCCGATGAGGTAGGACTAGGCACCATTTTAGACAAGCTGACAACTTACAGAGATCAGCTTGGTGAGTACGGCAAAATGTGGCTAGAGCCAAGTGAATTACTAGTGAAACTGGCGCGTGAAGGCGGCAGCTTTAAAAACTATAAAAAATAAGCAAACGAAAAGGATAAAACCTATGCGTGATGCAGTTATTGTTAGTACCGCGAGAACGCCAATTGGCCGTGCCTATAAAGGCGCTTTGAACAACTTACCCGCTCCTTCGCTGGGCGGGCATGCTATTTCACATGCTGTGGCACGTGCTGGGGTAGACCCAGCGAGCATTGACGATGTGGTAATGGGCGCAGCGTTAACTCAAGGCAGCGGCGGTATGAACATTGGTCGCTTAGCAGGCCTAGCGGGCGGTTTACCTGTTACCGTTGCAGGCATGACGTTAGACAGACAGTGCAGCTCAGGCATGTACGCCATTGCTACCGCCGCTAATGCTATCCGAACGGGCGAAACCAACATTATGGTCGCTGGAGGCTTAGACTCTATTTCGCTTGTTCAAAATAAGAATATGAATATGTTCCGCGCTGTTGACCCTGCGCTTGTGGCAAAACATAAAGACATTTACATGCCTATGTTGCAAACCGCAGAGGTGGTAGGCAAGCGTTACAATATTAGTCGCGACGTACAAGATGAATATGGCTATCAAAGCCAAATGCGTACTGCGGCGGCACAACAAGCGGGTAAGTTCGACGATGAAATTGTGCCCATTACTGCTACTCAGGCCATCTTCAATAAAGAAACAGGCGAAACCAGTGAGCGCGAAGTCACGCTTTCTAAAGATGAAGGCAATCGTCCTGAAACAACATTAGAAGGGCTTCAAGCACTTAATCCGGTAATTGAGGGTGGTTGTATTACAGCAGGTAATGCAAGTCAGCTTTCTGATGGTGCTAGCGCTACGGTAATTATGGACGAGCAATCTGCAGCCAAAGGCAGTGCTCAACCACTTGGTATTTATCGCGGTATTGCAGTGGCAGGGTGTGAGCCAGATGAAATGGGTATTGGCCCTGTGTTCGCTATTCCAAAGTTATTAAAGCAGCATGGATTGACCATGGACGATATTGGTCTGTGGGAACTCAATGAAGCGTTTGCCGTACAGGTGCTGTACTGCCGCGATAAATTGGGCATTCCAGACGAATTATTAAATGTAAATGGTGGGGCTATTTCAATTGGTCACCCCTATGGCATGAGCGGTGCTCGCATGGTGGGTCATGCACTCATCGAAGGTAAACGACGCGGTGCAAAATTCGTAGTTTGCACCATGTGTATCGGCGGCGGAATGGGCGCTGCTGGTCTATTTGAAGTTCTATAGTAGGTATTAGTATGGAAGGTTATAAAGCTCCTCAACGTGACGCAATGTTCGTTACACATGAGTTACTCGATTATCAAAGTCACTATCAAAAACTGGGTTTTGACGAAGCTTCTGAAGATTTGGTTACTGCCATTTTCGCTGAAGCCGCTAAGTTTTCTGAGAATACGCTGGCACCTATCAATGCGTCTGGTGATGAAGAAGGCTGTAAGTGGGTTGACGGTGAAGTAACAACGCCAAAAGGTTTCAAAGAAGCTTACCAAACCTACGTTGAAGGCGGGTGGCCAAGCATGTCGCACCCTGAAGATTTTGGCGGTCAAGCGTTACCTTACTCGCTTTCTTCAATTATTGCGGAATGGTTCTCTGGTGCCAACCACTCTTGGGCTATGTATCCTGGCCTAAGCCAAGGATGTATGGAAACGCTTAAAGCACATGGTACAGAAGAGCAGCAAAACAAATTCTTACCTAAGCTGATCAGTGGTGAATGGACAGGCACAATGTGTTTAACCGAATCTCACTGTGGCTCAGACTTGGGCATGCTTAAATGTAAAGCTGAACCTCAAGAAGACGGCAGTTACAGCCTAACGGGCACCAAGATTTTTATCTCTGCCGGTGAACATGATATGTCAGACAATATTGTGCATATCGTTCTAGCCCGCTTGCCAGACGCACCAGAAGGTACTAAAGGTATTTCATTGTTCGTTGTACCAAAATTCAACGTCGGTGAAGATGGCGAGAAACAAGACAGAAACGCAGTAGCGTGCGGCAGCATCGAACACAAGATGGGTATCAAAGCCAGCGCAACGTGCGTTATCAACTTTGATGGTGCAAAAGGTTTCCTTATTGGTCCTCCAAACCGTGGCCTAAACTGCATGTTTACCTTTATGAACACGGCACGTATAGGCACTGGCCTTGAAGGGCTGGCGGCTTCTGAAGCTTCATTCCAAGGTGCGCTTCGCTATGCGAAAGATCGCGTTCAGTTTCGCTCACTAACAGGGCGTAAAAACCCAGATGGCCCGGCTGACCCAATTATCGTCCACCCTGACGTGCGCCGTATGCTGCTAACTCAGAAAGCGTTTGCTGAAGGTAACCGCGCGCTTGCAGCTTATTGTATGCAGCTTGTAGATATAACGCTGTATGGCAATGATGCCGCAGAAAAGCAGATGGCAGAGGTTAAACTTGCGTTTTTAACGCCTATTGTTAAAGCGTTCTTAACTGAAACCGCGCAAGAAGCAACCAGTTATGGCATGCAGGTTTACGGTGGTCACGGCTTCATAAAAGAGTGGGGCATGGAACAGCTGGCACGCGATACACGTATCTGTACCATGTATGAAGGTACAACAGGTATACAGGCTGTAGATTTGTTAGGCCGTAAGGTTATGGGTTCTAACGGTGAGTTGCTAAACGTGTTTGTTCAAGAGGTACGTGATTATTGTAATTCGCTACGAGATAACGCGCAGTTCAGTGCATGGACAAATGCGCTAAGCTCACACCTTGACGAATGGCAACAAATTACCATGGATATTGGTAAAGCTGCAGCATCGAACCCTGACGAAATTGGTGCAGCGTCTGTAGATTATCTTATGTATTCGGGTTACGTGTCGGTTGCGTATTTCTGGCTGAAAATGGCAGTTAAAGCGCAAGAGCAACTTGATGCAGGTAGCACCGAAACCGAGTTTTATAAGAGTAAGATCCTTACTACTGGCTTCTACTTCGATCGTCTTCTAACAAGAACGCGTTCGTTGGTATCAGCTATGCAATCAGGTGCTGACAACCTTATGTCAATGCCAGAGAGTATGTTTGCTGTAGAGTAAGCATTTAGGTCAAAGACCAACAAGTAAATAAGCCGAGCTGTTAATACTATAAAACAGCTCGGCTTTTTTGTTTTTAAAACCAGTGTTCTTAAAACAATTGATTCTTAAAATAACCGATTCTTTAAACAAGTTTTCTGAAAGTAGAAAATAGTAACTAAAAGGGAGTAATTACATGAAACCGCAAATGCTACGTAGTCATTTTGTGGAAGTAGATGGCCACGACATTCATTATTTATCAAATGTTGAACGTGTAAACAATACAAGTACTAACCCCTTGGTCCTATTTCTACATGGCTTTCCCGAAAATGCTCACGCTTGGGAACCCCTTATTTTTTCTTTACCAGAGGGAGTTGATGTGATTGCTCCTGATTTACCTGGTTATCATAAATCAGCACCATTAGGGCTAGAGGGAGATTACGCTGTTCCTATGTTGCTTGATAGGATGGCCACATTTATTGAGGAAGTGAGTAATAAACGGCGTGTGGTTCTTGTAGGCCACGATTGGGGTGGGGCAATTGCATGGCCTTTAGCCGCTTTCCACTCTCATTTGTTTTCTCACTTAATAATATTAAATGCCGCGCACCCCTCAACATTTACCGAATTACTGAAGACTAGCCGTAAACAGCGCGAAAAAAGTCAATATATTCACCAACTGATAGACGATGATGCGCAATCAACATTGCAAAGCACCGACTTTACGTTGCTAAAGAATATGTTGGGAGAATCACTATTTTCTACGCACAAAGGTTACGCAGATACCTTGTTTGCTATGTGGAACAACAAGCGCTCTTTAAGCGCTATGTTGAATTACTACCGAAATATGCCTCAGTTGGTGCCTGTAACCGATGCCGATGAGCATGAGCTTAAGCGGATACGCGTGCCAAACATACGAATACTGATACCAACACTTGTTCTGTGGGGAGAGCAAGATGATGCGTTTGACGTTGATATTTTAGATGGCCTACCGCGGTATGTTGACAGCCTAACAATTAAACGCCACGAACTTGCAACGCACTGGATCCATAGAGAGCAAGCTAAATGGGCGGCAAAGCACATATGCGATTTTATTTTGAATAGGGAATAAGGGGCGTCTGAAAAGGGAGAGGCCTCCGAAGAGGCCTCAAGAGCGGCATCCTGCCGCTACCATGTTGAATCGTTCTACTGCGTTATCTTGTTCTGGCTATGTAAGTAAAGCGCAGGTTAAAAATATATTTGCCGTATAAGTAATTAGATTCGGTCGTTAAGCGTTGCAGAAATAGGCGAGTCTTGAAGGCCTTGCTCTGCAATCCACGCTTGTAGTGTTTTGCCATCAGCTTCTGGCTGCGTTAGCTCTTTGCTTGGCATTTTCTTAACAAGTAGAGTGCCTACTTCAACAGCATCGCTCGTAATTGCTGTACGAATAAGGCTTTGGCCGTTACATGAAATACCAGAGTAGTAGTCACGTAGCTTTAATTTGTAATCCGATTGTACGCTTCTCATTTTCTTGCGAAGTTCACCTTTATCGTCTGCTTGTACGATAGTGCAAATGTTTGCCAGTGCTTCGTTAATGTCGTTAGCTTGCGCTGCGTTAGAAAAAGCTAATGTAGATGCTGCTAGTACTAGAGAAGTTTTAACAATTTTCAACATGGTTAAATTCCTTCGTTATAGGTTAATTGTTTTTGTTTGTTCGAGTAAAAGTAAAAACTAAAATGCTTGAGTAAAAAACATACCGAGTAATAACAGCGTATTTTAAGTAATACCTTTTAACGAGAAGTGACAACGCGGAAGTTGTTAAGCTTTTGAAGTTAAATGACTTTAATTTTGTGATGAAGATTATCAGTCATTGTTTGCGTATGTTGAAAAGGAAGGTTTTGTTGGTACTTACTGTGTGAATAAAAAAGCGCGGCCTTTGCCGCGCTTTATAATAATTAGTCTGGTTGATAAGGTAGAGATGATTGGTGTAGCACAATTCGTATCTTTCCATCTTCGCAAAGCTTAAATACAAAGCTTTTGTTTACGAAAATGTGACTGTCGTCTGCGCCGATAAAATGAACATTACATTGAACGATAGCCATTTCTTTGTATAAAACGAAATCTTCTTTACTAAACCAAACTTTAACCCATGGTTTAAGTTTAAAGCCACCATCATTCGGAAATTTGTCGTTACCACCTACGAAGTAAGAAAGTGCACCTTCTTTCGTTGGTCTGAAAGTCTGCTCTCCGAAACAAAGTGTAGGTTTAAAAAGTACCTTGCCGTTATCGTAATCGTAGTTTTCTGACAACACTTTATTGGCGAACGCTTCTACGTCTCCACCTTCTTGGTGAACCTTGCCTACTGCGACAACATTGTCGCACCATGTTTGTAGCGCAGTGTGCACCATTTCTTGTGTAAACATACCTTCTCCTTTAACGATGTTAATGTTTTACGAACATATAGTTAAATAATTCCTATAAGGGTTCAAGTGTACTTAGTGATAGGCAAGAGCTATCAGTAACAGGATATGTACGTAGAAAAAACTGAAAGTGATTAGAAAAGAAAAAGGCTCCTGAAAGGAGCCTTTGTGTGCAGCTTACGCTGCAACCATGTTGAACTGGTTCACACGGTTAGGTGAAGCATTAAGCTAACCTGTTATTAGATTCTGTCGTTAAGCGTTGCAGAGATAGGCGAGTCTTGAAGGCCTTGCTCTGCGATCCACGCTTGTAGTGTTTTGCCATCAGCTTCTGGCTGCGTTAGCTCTTTGCTTGGCATTTTCTTAACAAGTAGAGTGCCTACTTCAACAGCATCGCTCGTAATTGCTGTACGAATAAGGCTTTGGCCGTTACATGAAATACCAGAGTAGTAGTCACGTAGCTTTAATTTGTAATCCGATTGTACGCTTCTCATTTTCTTGCGAAGTTCACCTTTATCGTCTGCTTGTACGATAGTGCAAATGTTTGCCAGTGCTTCGTTAATGTCGTTAGCTTGCGCTGCGTTAGAAAAAGCTAATGTAGATGCTGCTAGTACTAGAGAAGTTTTAACAATTTTCAACATGGTTAAATTCCTTCGTTTTGGGTTAGTCGGTTTTGTTTTTGTTCGTTGGAATGTATTAAACCCTAACCGTTCAACAAGAAAAACATGCCCCCTTATAACGAGGTATTTTTTTTAATACCCGAAACCTTATGGTTTGTGTTTCTTTTTTTTAAACTGTTGATTTATATTTGTTTATGTATTTTTTGGGGCTGGATTAACGCACAAGAAAGTGTTGCTTTAGACGTGATAGTGGTTAAACGGTCATTATGCGCCAGCGTAATTCAAAGGATGCTTAAAAAATATATAAGCGTATGAGAGTGAATTTTTATTACATCAGCTGGCTAATACCAACGCAACGCTGATAAAGGTAGTGTTTGAAGCACCACAATATTTCTAATAAAGAAAAAAGCGACCCTAGGGTCGCTTTTAAAGTGCAGATTTCTCTGCAACCATGTTGAATTGGTTCACATGGTGTGAATTTGTTTTATAGGCGGTCGTTCAGCACTGCTGCGATGGGGTTGTCTTGCAAACCGTTTTCAGCAACCCACGCTTGAAGCGTTTTACCGTCAGCTTCAGGTGCGCTTAAGTCGCTCTTTGGCATTTTCTTAACAAGTAATGAACCCGCTTCAACCGCATTGCTCAAAAGTGCAGTTCTAATTAGGCTGTTACCACCGCAACTAACGCCCGAGTAGTAATCTTTCAATTTAAGGCGGTAATCTGATTCTACTGCGCGCATTTTCTTGCGCAGTTCGCCCTTATCATCTGCTTCAACTATTGTGCAAATGTTAGCTAATGCTTCTGTTACGTCTGCTTGTGCGCTCGCTGACACGCCAAGAGTGGCGGCAACAACAAGGGAAATTTTAACGATTTTCAACATGGTTAAATCCTTGGCTTTGAATAATGTGTTTCTTAAGCAACTTGGATTAGACCAGAGTGAATGTGAGGGAAAAATCGCAACGCTTATACCTTGGTATGAAAACTGATAACTAAGCGTTGGGGTGAAGGGTGTTTTGAGAAAATAGAGCGCCCGAAAATACAGTGTTTACGGGCGCTGTAGAGGCTTGTTAATCGCTAGTGAGGTTTGAACGCGCTTGCTACTTCCATTATTTGTTCTCTCATCCACATGTGCGCATAATCGTGATCTGCACTTACATGCCAATAAAGGAAGTATTCTACTGGCGGAAGTTCAAATGGCATTTCGTATATCGCAAGGTCGTAATGTTTTGCCAGATGGAAAGGGAGGCATGCGATAAGGTCGGTTTTAACAATGGTACTTGGTACAGTTAAAAAGTGCTGACCACGCATGACTTCTTTTCTACGTTTACCTAGTTTATCTAACGCAACCTCAATAGGACCTGCACCGGATTTGCGCTGCGATACATTAATGTGACCTAGGCGAAGAAAAGTATCTAAGTTAAGCCCATTTTTTAATGCTGGGTGATTTTTGCGTGCTAGTACAACAAAACGGTCTTGAGCAATTTTCTCTTTACAAAGGTGAGGGTCGGTAAACGTTGATGCATCGGCAAAGAAATCAAGCGTTCCCGCAGCCATTGCTGACACCACCTGACTGCGGGGCATTTCATAATTTGTTAATGAGATATTTGGCGCTAAGTTTTGAAGACGTGCAACTAACCTGGGCATAATGCTCGCTTCTAGTAAGTCTCTACTTGCAAAGTTAAACGACGTCTCAGCGGTTAGCGGGTCGAATGTGTGACTTTCTTGAACACTTTTTCTCAAAAGCGCTAGGGCCTGCCTTGCTGGCACGATAATGTTTTGTGCTACAGGTGTTGGTGTCATGCTGTGACCTGTTCTTACGAAAAGTGGGTCGTTAAGCATTTCACGAAGGCGCGCCAAAGAGTTACTGACCGCGGGTTGTGTTATACACAAAACATCTGCTGCTTTGGTTAAGCTGCCTGCGGTGTAAATTGCGTCAAATACCGCAAAAAGATTCAAATCAATTCTATTGAGATTCATAACTAATCCTTTAAAAGCGAAAACCCTGATAAAGCCAATAGATATAAGAAACTGGCGTAAAATGAAAATGGTGTAGAAGGCTTTCCAATGCTAACTTGCTACATGGCATCTACTTTAATTTTACGAGAGTGTAACAAGAATATTTATAAATACCTATTATTAAAAGTTAATTGAAACATTCAACGTAATAATAGTAGTTTGGTCGTTAATTAACGCACGTTGGACGAAAATATGAAAACACTGATAGATTTAAAGACAGATGATGTCTTATCTCAACCACAATGGATAACCGTGTCGCAAGAAATGATAAATCAATTTGCTGAAGCTACAGGTGATCATCAGTGGATACACTTAGATGAGGCAAAATGTGAGAAAGAAAGCCCATTCGGTACTACAATTGCGCACGGCTTTTTGTCAGCCAGTCTTATGCCAAAAGCGTTTGCAGAAGTGATAGCGCCAAGCGATAAAGTACGCTCTATGATCAACTACGGTATTGATAAGCTGCGTTTTCTTGAACCAGTGAAAAGCGGAGATGCTATCAAATATCAGTTTAAGATTTCTGAGATAACCGAAAAGCCCCAAGGTAAACTTTTTAAAGTCGAAGGAAGCTGTGTTTTAAAATCTAGTGGTAACCCAGCGCTAGTAGGAAGTTTTTTAATGTTAGCTGTGTTGTAGCGCTTAGCAGTAAATAATTGTAAACCACGTACAGTGTATTAGATTAGATGGAATCAGGGCTGTCTCAACCAAAGACAACCCTGATAGTCACGCTAGTTTCCAGCTTCTTCTGCACCTTCTTCAATGGCTTCTCCTGCGCTTTGAATATCCTCACCAGCGCCTTCAATGGTTGCACATGCACTAAGCCCAGTTGCGCCAATTACCAGTAATAATGCTGACAGGAATGACGTTAATTTTTTCGCATTGATAGTAATCATTTGTTCATCCTCATTGTGGGTTTACTTTTAAACGCGCAGTGCTCTGCACGCAATAAACTAGGGTGTTTAAAAGCGTCCTACTTGTCGCTAGCAGTGCTTGCGCTGTTCGAGTCCCCGCTTTTTTCATTGTTGCTTTCTTGGCGTTTGCTCAACATCACATCTAACTTATCACCGCCCTTAGCGTTAAAGTCCAGTGTTCTAATTGGAAACGGAATAAGAATGTCGTTTTCGTCCAGCACATTTTTCACAGTAGTTACAGCGTCGTGACGTACTTCCATAAACGAAGGCGTGCCTGGATATCGGATCCAAAACCATAGAAGCAGGTTGATACTCGAATCGCCAAATGACTCTGCGTACACCGCTGTTTCGTCTTTCTTGATGACATAGTCTTTTTCATTCATTGCATCGGTAATACATTTAGCAGCTTGCTCAATGTCGTCTGCATAGGAAATTCCAACGGGAACTTCTATTCTTCTATGCCCCAAGTAGGAGTAGTTAGTCAGTATGTTTCTAAACAAAATCTTGTTAGGAATAACTTCAAGCTGACCGTAAAAAGTCTCTACAAGGGTGTTTCGTAGATTTATCTCTCTTACATTACCGAACACACCTTCTGCTTCTATCACATCTCCAATTTCGAAAGGCTTACGAATTCCCATCGCAATACCAGCAATAAAATTCTCAGTCATATCTTGAAAAGCAAAACCAATGGCAAGACCGACGATACCTGCACCAGCAAGCAATGACGTAACCGTGCCTTTAAGCCCAACAAAATCGAGTGCTATAAATATTCCAGCAACAATAATGATGAACTTTATAATTGAGGTGAGCAGCCCCGCGATTTGGCGAGACTCAAACGTACGCCGCATTATCTTTCCGCTTACATTGCCTATCACCTTTGCAAGCACGCCGAATAAAATAGCGATGACAAAGGCGACAGCAATATTGGGAAGCAGTGTTATGCCACCTTCAATCCATCCCTCTAGCTTCTCACTCAGCAATTTGTAAATTTCATCAATTTTGGGAAATTCCATACGTCCTCATGGGTTGTTTCATGACCTATACGATTTTGCGCTTTAGTTTGGATATGGAGTGTTCAAGAACCGTTCCTAGTTGAGGTGAGTTCTCAGGTCTTTGAAAGTTATTGCATTTTTGTTTCTTTCTTATTTTTGAAAATACACGTATGTGAAGATATTTCACACTGTTCGTAAGTTGTTCTCTGTCGATATTGGCGATAATTGCTACCGAGAAAACTATTAATCTTTAGTATTTCTGGTCTGACCATCTGTAAAATTAATGTGAACATATTATTCACAATAAATTTACAAACATGAATTTGGAGCATAGTATCAACGACGTAGGTCAGTAATTGTTGTTGGCCTCAAGCCTATAAAAATACGAAATCGAATAGCTAGTTGCTAACGGAGCGTGTGGGTAGTAGTGCCGGTAGTGATAAGCACAGATTTGGAATCACACTATGAAATTGAATACGCGTAAGACTGCAGTTGCCACCCTTGTTGGTGCTGCATTGTTTTGTTCGCCTCTTACTTCCATGGCACAGGATGCCGATGCGAATAACGAGCAAGAAGCGAAAAAAGATGTTGAGCTTATCCTTGTCACCGGTAGTTTCGTTCGCCGCAGCGAAAACTTCGATTCTCCTTCACCTTTGGCGGTAGTTGATAGCGTTGCTATCGATTCCATTGGCGCTAAAAATATTGCCGATATTACACAAACACTCACCATTAATACGGGTGCTGAAAACAACCCAGATGCTTTTACACAAAATGCCACCGCAGGTACGTCGAATATTAACTTGCGCGGGCTAGGTGTGGCATCCACGCTAGTACTTCTTAATAACAAGCGGCAAGTTGTTAATGCGCAACCTACAAACGAAGGCTTAAACTTCGTCGATACCAGTTCATTGGTTCCCATGATTGCTATAGACAGAATGGAAGTGGTTAAAGATGGTGCCTCTGCACTATACGGCTCTGATGCGGTTGCCGGGGTAGTGAACTTTATTACAAAGCGTAATTACGATGGTGCAATGGTTACTGCTGACTACCAAGACGGCGCGCACGGCGATAACAAAGAATATGTACTACAAGGCCTTTGGGGAGCTACAGGCGATAAAGGGAATGTGTTAGCTGCAATTAGCTATACCAACCGTTCTCCACTTTTCATAAGCGATAGACGATTAAGTCGCCCTCAAGACGATACCAGTGCTCTTGGTAATCCTGCTAGCTTCTTTATTGCGCCAGGCGTGCCTGTAATCGACCCATTCGGTTGTGCAGAGTTTGGTGGTTTCCCTCAAATTCTCGCTCCAGAGGGTACTGTTCCTGGCTTAGACGTAGGCCTTTGTGGATTCGACTTCGGCCCATACTATTCTTATGTACCTGATGAGAGTCGTATTAACGCCTACACTCGAGCTGAGTATGAGTTCACCGACGATATTACATGGACAACGGAAATAGGCATGGCAAGAAACCGCGCAGAACGTGGTGGTGCACCGAGCTTTCCTATTCTTACCGCACCGGTAGTGCCAGATTACCATCCGCAAAACCCATTCGGTCGTTCAGTGGCTTTCTTTGGCCGAGCAGAGGGTAACGGTCAACCTGGTGATGCCGCCAATACTGAGTCGGATACATTCCGTTTTAGCACGAATCTACAGGGCGTCACCGACAGCGGATTCTGGGAAGTAAGTTACACCAGAGCCGTGAATGACTTCTTATTCTCGGTACCAGATGTGCTGAACACTGAGTTCCAGTTAGCGCTGCTTGGTTTCGGAGGTTCCGATTGTAACCCTGTAACCGGCACACCGGGTCAAGGAAGCTGTGAATTCTTTAATCCTTTTGCTACGTCTTACACTACGTCACCAAATTCTGACTACGTTATTAACTCTTTCACCGGCAGACAAGTTATCGACTCGAAGGCTGATTTAGAGGTGTTTGAAGCGTTTACGTCATTCGATACTTTCGAAATGGATGGTGGTTTTGCTGCGCTAGCGCTAGGTATACAGTACAGAGAAAACAGCTTGCGCCAAGACTATGACGAATTGTCGAATCAAGACAGCTTTACATTTGTAATAGGTAACCCCGATTTAGACGGTAGCCAAGATGTATGGGCTGCATTTGGTGAATTAGCATTGCCTATTAACGATGAATTAGATGTTCAGCTTGCAGTTCGCTATGAAGACTACGGGGGTAGCATTGGTAGTACTGTAGATCCTAAGCTAGCAGTGTCGTGGCGAGCATCGGAAGAGTTTTCGCTGCGCGGTTCAATATCGACATCGTTTAGAGCACCTACAGTGTTCTTAGCACAGGGCGGCGCGACGTCACTTCAGCAAGTCGTTGATCCAGTACAAGGCGCACAAGCTTTCGTAGCAGTGCGCACATCAGGTAATGCTGATCTCAAGCCTGAAGAGTCAACGGCATATAACATTGGTTTTTCTTACGAGCCGTTTAGAGACCTTTCTATCGAGGTTGATTATTGGAACTTTGAATTTGAAGATTTGATAATTCAAGAAAATGCACAAGCGTTATTAAATGCTGATCCAACAAACACTGACCGTATTGTTCGTGCAGGTGATCCGGTTTCTGGTCCAGTACTTCAAATTAACAACACTTACGTTAATGCGAGCTCACTGGAAACATCGGGCATCGATTTTGTTTCTAGTTATAAAATGGAAACAGAAATGGGGAACTTTACGCCAACAATTCAGGCAACGTATATTACCAAATACGATTTAAGTGATCCTCAAGCCGGAAGTATCGATGGTGCAGGGCGCCGTAACTTTAATAACATTGGTGTTTCGTCTCCTGAACTTCGAATGAACATTGGCTTGAATTGGCAGCATGATGTACATGCAGCGAATGTCTTCCTTCGTTATATTTCATCGTACGACGACGACCAAAACTGTGCTGATGGAACAGGTAACACAGCAGGCTGTGCTAATGGTTTCTATGAAATCGACAGTATGTTAACGGTAGATGCGCAGTACAACATCGACCTTGGCAGTGTGTTTGATACCGACCAAAGCTATGTGTTAACACTTGGTGGTATTAATTTGTTTGATGAAGAACCTCCACAGGTGTTTACAAACAGTGGTTTCGACTCAAAAGTGCACGACCCTCGTGGTCGTCAAATTTACGCAAGACTTGCAGTCGAGTTTTAAAACACCATAAAGCGTAAAAGCCGGCTGCTTAGCCGGCTTTTTTGTAAAGTAAATACTCCACCTTTATCGCACGTTTTTAGGTTTCATTCGTGATTTCAATTTTCTAATCTAAAAGACTTTCATTACAGTACACCTAATACAATAAGACTGACTGAATAGGATGAATGTATGCCTACAAAATTAAATGATGAAGCTGTGGATGTGAAGTTATCGCAACTCAATGAACTAGTAACCGACGAAAGCCTATGGGTAAGAGAAGGTGACGCGATAAAGAAAACATTTACGTTTAAAAGTTTTATAAGAGCGTTTGGTTGGATGTCTCAAATTGCGATATGGGCAGAGAAACTAAAACATCACCCAGAATGGTTCAATGTTTATAACCGTGTTGAAGTAAGACTTACCACTCATGATGTGGATGGACTGAGTGAGCTAGACTTCATGCTTGCTGAGAAAATGGAAAAGTTTCAGTAATTAGCCTGGTTAATTGACTGTAGAGTTCATTTTTTAACGCTGCTTGTGTTTATTTTGCACGTTTTGTTTAATAAACCCTCGAACAGTCAGAAAAATGAAATATTTATGACTGTGCCTATTGTGTTAGTAAAGTGCCTATGTATAATACGCACCACATTGAGGCGAGGCGCTGAAAAGCAAATCTTTCAATGATAATTTCTGGCGCGGGATGGAGCAGTCTGGTAGCTCGTCGGGCTCATAACCCGAAGGTCGTAGGTTCAAATCCTGCTCCCG
>ENA-OWNT01000953-OWNT01000953.1-seawater-metagenome-genome-assembly--contig:-NODE-953-length-45672-cov-11.561355_pt1 | contig 45672 bp, 33 predicted proteins | sample MGYA00238136_ERZ651165 | MGnify/ENA primary metagenome ERZ651165 (study PRJEB26861, sample SAMN08777766) | seawater metagenome | isolation source: coastal seawater | place: USA: Florida | collected... | reverse complement strand
TGCCAGCCTCGGCACCGCCCCCTCCGCCCGCGAGCTGAGCGTGCTCGGCGGCTCGGCGATGCTCACCCAGACGGCCGGCCTGCTCGCGCTCTTCGCGGCGGGTTTCGCGGGCGGCAAGATCGAAGCCTGGCGCGGCCCGCGCTGGCGCCGCTGGGCCACCGCGCTGCTTTTCGCGGCGCTGATGGTCTGGCCCTTCGCCCTGGTGGCGCGCAACCTCGCCGCGGGTGACTGGGTCTCGAAACAGAGCTGGGCGGGCGCCTTCCGCTGGGGCCTGACGGCCGCTGGCGTGGTCGGCGGGCTCGTCACCGGCTGGTTGCACGCCCGCATGGCCCGCTCGAAGGCTTATCTGTTCAAGGGCGTGGAGATCCGCTGGAACTGTGACCCGGCCCTGTTGCGGGACGGCGACGACACGCCGGAAAAGGAGTCACTGCATTTTCCCGGCGGCCTGCGCGATTTCCTGGCCGCGCAGTTGGACAGTCGCCCGACCCTGACCCCGCGCGCCTTCGCCGAGGCGATCGCATCTAGCAGTGCTTCCAGCGCCGCCTGCGCGCGATCCATCAGCTGCCGCGTGCGATCCTGGATCGCCTCCGCGCGGCTGAGCATCTCCCCCTCGGAGAAATGGTGGCACTGGAGGCAGGCCTGTTGCACGTTGAGCAGCGGGCTGCGGATATGGTGGTCGGAGATCTTCAACGCGCCATCGCGCTTGTACGGCATGTGACAGTCGGTGCAGTCGTCGCGCTCGCCCGTCTCGGCACGCCACGCCTCCCACTCTGCGACCGTGGCTTGCATGGGTTGGTCGGACGGGATGGTGCGTCCGTCGACGAAGCTTGGGGCCGGAAACTGGTGGCAGGTCACGCAGGCGGCCTCGGTGCCGAAGGTGGGGTCGGTGCGAATCGGATGGGGCGACTCGGGGTCGGGAGGGTTGGCCGAGAGCACCTCACCATTGCGCAGGTGGCACACCACGCAGCTGATGCCTTCTTCGGCCTTGGGCTCTGGAAGCAACGCCCCGGGAGCCGCGCCGTGGGGAGGGGCTGTGGGCGACAATGCCCGGTAGGTGGCCATGTTCGCGGTCACTTCGGCCACCTGGGCGGTCGAAGGCGCATGGCAATACACGCAGAACAGGCGCGCCTCGGCCACGAAGCCCGCTTGCATCAGGTCGTTGGTCCACGCCACGCTGTGTCGACTCGCGGACCATTGCTCGGCGGCTTCTTGGTGGCAGTCCGCACACTCGCTGGCATCGGTCCAGACGGGTTCGTCGGAGGTGGTGTCCAGGTCGACCGGGTGCTCCCCGGTGGAGAACCCGAAGGGGTCGGTCGCCCACGCCACGCCGACGACAAGCACGGCCCACACGGCGCCTACACTCCGCTCGCAGGCGTGAAGAGGTCGCGCTCGAACAGCTGCGTGCCGAAGCGCTCGAGCACGTTCGGGTCGACGCCCTCGAACCAGGTCCGGGACACCCGCTCGATGTGGTCGACCTGGCCCGAGCTGCTCCAGCGAATGGTGAAGCGTTGGAGAATCTCACGCTGTCCCAGCTCGTCGCCCGTCTGGGTCCGCACGAACACCGACGTGGGGCGGCCCTGGTCGTCGCAGGTGGCGTAGATCTGGCGGGTGTCGCGCCACGGCCCACGCTCTTCGCCAGCACTGTGCACCTCGTACCAGATGGACGCGGGCACACTCTTGGCGGTGTCGGCGAACACGACCTTGGCGTTGGTGCGGTAGTTCTCATTCCAGCCGTAGTTGTAGGTCTCCTTCTGCTTCTTCGCGAACTTGTCGTCGGTCTCGAACCACGCGAGCTCACCGGCCTGGAAGAGGTCGAGGAAGTCGTCGAGGATCCAGAGCTGGTCGGGTGCTTCGATGGCCCCGTGCCGGCGGGTGAGCTTCATCCAGCCCCCCGTCTTGGACGCGGCAACCGCCTGCGCCTCGAGGTCACGCAGCTCCTTGGAGACAACGGCGTGGTCGGTGTTGTCGCCGTCTGTGCGCACAAAGGCGGTGGAGGCGAACGGGTAGGTGGGGGGCAAGCTGGCAAAGTACGCGGCGGTCTTCCTGCGCTCGGCAGTCCAGGCCAGGAGACGCTGGTGCCGCGCCTCTTCGATGGCAGCGCGGTAGACGACGTCGGTGTCGACATACACCTGGATGTCGGAGATGCAGGTGTCCTTGTACTTCGAGCCGGCGTGCACGCTGTCTACCCGCAGCGCCACCTCCGACACACCTGCTCCGGCCGGCAGCGGAACCACCACCTCCTGCCAGCCCATCTTGCGCTCGAGCGTGGCGTTGACGTGCGCCACCTCGCCCTGACCGCCCAGCACGGCCACCCGCACCTCACGGGGTGCCGCGTTCGCCGCGAGCAGCCCCTCGGACTTCTGGTAGCCGTTGCGGATGCGCAGCCGCACGGCCCGGGCTTCTTTGATGACGCTGGTGGGCAGGCGCAGCACCTCGCCTTCCCCGTTGCCATCGACGCCCTCCACCCAGGCCGTCTTGGGGTCGTCGTCGGCGACGTAGTTGGGGTGGTAATTCTCGGAGTACTTGTTCCAATTCGAGCGCAGGAACGAGCTGGCTTCGACCTCCGTGTGTCGAAGCAGCCGCCACTCGGGGTCGGCGGCGTGGGCAGGCACAGCGAAGGCGAGCGCCCCCACCGCGACGAGAAGTGGTCCAAACCGTGCAGCCATTCGCCCTCCTCACGCCCGAGAGGCGCGCCGGGTCCTCGTAACGAGGAACCCGGTGGAGGTCAGTCGCGGTCGGCGAACGGGTAGGCGTCCCAGTCGGAGAGCGGGGAGAAGTCGAAGCACGCCTCGCCCAGGTAGGTGCCGCGGAACCACGCGGAGCCGCAGCCATCGCACAGCTCGGCGGGGGTCTCGGGCCCTTCCCACTCCGGGCCGTCGAAGTAGACGTCGATCCAGTTGCCTTCGTCGTCGAGCACCGACAGCGAGCCGTGCGGTTCGATGGGACAGCTCGAGCCCCAGGCTTCGTCGATGAGCAGCAGCTCGTTGAACACCAGCGCGGAAACCGGTCCCGAAGACACCATCGTGGAGCCGCTCATGGTGGCGGCCGCACCGGAGCCGTCGGGGGCGCGGAGGGCATACCAGGAGGTGTCGGGGTCGAGCCCTTCGGCCAGCCAGGTGCCGTCTGCTGCTGCGCCATCGTAGGCGAACCCGGGCTGCACGTAGGAGTACCAGACGTCGAGGTCGTCGTCGTTCACGCCGGTGAGGAAGCTCGCGCCCCCTGCACCTTCGAAGGTGTCGCCGGCCGCTGTGACGATGGAGGCCACGCTGTAGATGGCGAAGCCGTCCCACGTGACGTTGTCGTCGTACTCGGCTTCGTACTCGTAGTGGTAGCCGTAGCCTTCGAAGGCCGCGCCCGACTCGGTGACGCAGGTGTCGAACCAGAAGGGCGTGCCATTGTCGACGCCCCAGGTGGGACAGTCGCCTTCGCTGTCTTCGAGGGCCTCGAAGTAGGCGAACACCGCCGGGCCGCCATGGATGTACATCGCGTTGGCGATGGCATCGTTCACGGCCGCAGTGAGGGCGCTTCCATCGAGCTCGGGGAGCTCTTCGATGGCGCTGTCGTCGAGGTAGTCGCCCTCGGGAGGGTCGACGATGTGGGGCTCGGAGTCGTCGGTGGTGCCGTCGGTGGTGCCGTCGGTGGTGCCGTCGGTGGTGCCGTCGTCGTCGGACTTCTCGGAGCTGCCGCACGCGATGAGGGCGGACGTGATCAGGAGCAGTGTCGCGGTACGCATGGTGTCACTCCCAGCAGGTGAGCCAGACTTCGAGCTTGTAGCGGTCGTTTTCGTCGACGCCGCCGCTCGGGGGCATGGTGGGCTCGAGCCCGGCGCTGCGGGCCAGGATGCGCTCGGCGTGGGCCAAGGCGGCATCTCGGTCATCGAAGAAGATGTCGTCGGGGGCGCCGCGACGGTCGTTGGAGGTGGTGCTGTGGCACGACTGGCAGTTCGCGCGGAGGAAGCCCTGGCCCCAGCTGTCCCAGGTGACCACCGGTGCGTCGACACACAGTGGGTCGACCGGACCGCCAGAGTCGGTGGTGCCGTCGGTGGTGCCATCGGTGGTGCTGGTGGAGCCGGAGTCGTCGGAGGCGTCCTTGTCGCCGCCACAACCCACGACCAGCCCGAAGACGAGTGCAGAGAGGAGGCGTGTGGTGGTCATCCCAGGATCCCGAGGAGGGGGTCGGCGCCGGCGACATGCTCGGCAGGGTCGATGTCGGCGAGGGACAGCAGCGCGGCACCCACAGCTTCAGCGGACAGGGTGCGCCCACTGCCGGTGACCTCGGCGGTGTCGAGGTCGACCAGCTCGCCGACGTAGCCCTCGTTGTAGGCACCCACGACGCGGTCGGTGGTGAGGCCCGGGCCGAGCATCATCACGCTGGTGTAGGGCCAGTGGTCTTTGCCGAGGGTGGCGTTGAGCTGCGGCGTGCGGCCCATCTCGGACTGCACGACCACGATGGTTTCTTCGGCGAGGGTGGTGGCGGAGGTGCCGGGGGTGGCGTGCAGCAGCTGCATGAGCTGGCCCAGACCACTGAAGAGGCCCTCGAACAGGGTGCTCTGGGTGTCGTCGTTGTCGGCGTGGGAGTCCCAGCCAAGGCCACCGCCCGCGAAGCCGGGGAAGCCGAGCGACACACACCGGGACAGGCCCGTGGACAGCGCATCCACCGCCACCTGCGCCTGGCTGGCGAGGCTGCCGGCGGTGGTGAAGTCCATGATGTAGCGGTAGTCCTTGAGGTCGCGGGCCTTGGTGAAGGCATCGGCGTATGCGCCGGAAAGGGCCTGGTCGGCGGCGCTTCGACCCAGGTTGGCGCGCGCGCTCACCCGGCGGGCCAGGTAGTCGTCGATGGTGCCTTCGTAGGGTCGGGGCAGCTCGGGCTGGGGGACGTCGGACCACCCCAGGATGTCGCCAGACAGCAGCGCCTCGAGCTGGCCCCGGGCACCGGTGCGGGCCACGGCGGTCCCGAGCTCACCGGGGAAGCTCGGACCATCGAGAACGAGGTGCGGCAGGGTGTAGTCGCCGCCGGTGTGGTTCGCGATGAGCGTGGCGAAGTCGGGCTTGAAGCCGGAGGTGTCGCCCGTCAGCGCAATCATCGTACAGATCTCGTGTGCGATGGAGCGCACCTGAACACCGTTGAGCACGAGCATCTCGGCGTGGTAGGCGTCGATGAAGCTCGAGACCGACGGGCGGTCGGGGTGGGCGACGTACGTGATGCCGCCGGCCGTGGCTTCTTCGGCCCGAAGCTCCATGTCGACGTTGCCGTTGCGGAACTCGGTGGCGAACACGCGGGTGGGGTCCCAGCCGCCGTTGTTGAACACGAAGATGAACTTGAGACCATCCGCGGCGGTGTCGGCACGCGACAGGCGCGGGAGGCCGAGTGCGGTGGCGGCGGCAGTCCCCTGGAGGAGATGGCGGCGAGTCATGCGCATGGGAGACCTCGGGGTCAGTAGAGGAGGAAGTCGGGGTCGCGGAGGAGGGCCATGAGCACGCCGGCCCACGCTGCGGGAATGCTGTCGTCGATGGCGAGGAGGGCCTCGAACAGCTCGATGTTGGCTTCGACCTCGGGACCGTCGGCGGCGACCGCACGACCGAAGATGGACGCGTGCAGCACCTGGATCTGGGCGACGATGGCGTCGCGGTCGGTGGCGGGCGTCTCGGTGAAGTCGACCTCGGTGAACAGGCGGGTGTCGCCGGCTTCTCCGGCCTGGACGACCGCGTGGATGGACGACAGCTCCGCGAGGCGCTCTTGCACCAGGACGAGCGTGGCGTTGGGCGACCGGGCCGAGCGGACCACGGTGACACCATCCGCCCCTCCAGCGAGGGTGCGCACCCCCACGAGGTCGTTGGCGAGCATCTCGTAGTCGGCGTAGGTCCAGGCGAAGCCGGTGAGGTCTTCGACCTGGCTGGCGAGCTGGTCGGTGCTCACCATCTTGAGGGGCATGGCTCCGGCCGCTTCGACGAGGGGGTCGTCGCTGTCGCCGGCCCGGTAGCGGGGGTCGGACACGACGGACTTCACGAGGGCCTTGAAGCGGAGGTCGCCCTGGATGAAGGCCTCGCGATGCAGCGTGAGGGCATCGGTGTCGCCGAGGTCGGCGTCGCGACGGAGCATGGCGGTGTAGACCTGCTCCACGGCACATTCGGCAAAGCGGGGGTCGGCGGCAATCTGACGGCCCAGGTCGCCCAGCGAGCTACCGGGCTCGCCGTAGTAGCTGGGGGGAGTCTCGAGGTAGGCCGCCCACAGGGCTTCGCGCTCGGGGTGGTACTTGGCCGCCTCGAGCCAGGAGTCCTCGTTGTAGTTCCAGAAGCCGAAGAAGTACGCTGACAGGGGGTCGAGGCTGACGTGACAGTTCACGCACCCCGGGTTGTTGTTGATGGCGTCCTCGACGGCGTCTTCATCGAGGAGGTCGACGTCGCGGTCGAAGTCGATGGGGCGGGTGAGGTAGTCGTTGCACAGCAAGATGCGGCTGGCCTGGTTGGCGCGCTTGCGGTTGGCGTTGGAGTCGGTGGACCGGTACCGCCACCACATGCCGTTGGTGGACAACACGCCGGCTGCAGGACGACCATCGGTGTAGCGGGCCGTGCTCCAGCCATCGCCGGAGTGGTCGGCCATGTCCCAGGCGGCGGCCGTCTGGTCGGTGGCCATGGTCCAGTCGGCGGTGACGATGTCGGTCCACGGGCGGTCTTCCGACGCCACGCGGGCGACCAGGCGGATGGGCTCTTCACCCACGGCGCGGGCGAACGCGGGCTCCCCTTCGAGTCCGTAGTCGACCGCCTGCAGGGCGAAGAGGTCGGCGCGGGTGAGGTAGACCTCGGCGTAGATCTGGCGGACCCGGTCTTCGAAGCGAGGGTCGTCGACAAAGCTGTCGATGAGGCTGTCGAGGGCCGTGGGGTCGGCGTCGATGGTGGCGAGCTCGGCCGGGGTGGGACGCACCCCGCGAAGGTCGAGGGACAGGCGGGTGACGAGGCGTCGGTCGTCCATCCGGGGCAGCTGGGCGACCTCTTCTTCGGTGGGAAGCGGGGCGGGCTCGGTGGTGCCGTCGGTGGCGTCGGTGCCGTCGGACTTGCCGTCGGTGCTGCACGCCGTCAGAGCGAGTCCGCTGGCGAGCGAGAGGAGTAGAAGCGCACGCGTTCGCATGGTTCGGGCTCCGGTCAGTCGATGAGGGAGGAGAAGTCGGCGCAGGCTTCGCCCACGACGTTGCCAGCGGGGTCGGTGACGGTGCCGCAGCCATCGCAGTCACCGGTGAGGCGCCAGGAGTCGGGGTCCATGTCGTACGTGATGTCCCACCAGCCGCCATCGGAGGTGCGCACGGTGAGCACGCCGTTGGGCTCTTCCTGACAGGGGATGCCCAGGCTGGTGGTGGCAATCATGAGCTGCTCGGAGGCCATCGCAACGAGTCCGTCGGAGCCGAGGCCGCCCAAGGAGCCGGCCCAGCCGCGGTAGCCCCCAACGGCAAATCCACCCGCTTCGTGCACGCTCATGTAGCTGTTCATCGACGGCATCTCGCCGCGGCCAAGCCACGAGTCGGCGGCGGCGCTGTCGTCGAGGAAGGAGCCGAGGATGGCCTCCTGGACGATGAGGTAGCCGTTGCTGTCGATGGTCCAGGACCGCTGGACGTACCCGCCGACATGGAAGGTGTCGCCGGTGTCTTCGCGCACCGTTGCGGCGCCCGAGATGTACTCGGTGTCCCACACGTTGCCGTCGGCGTCGACCGTGTAGTCGTCGTAGTAGTTGTAGAAGGCGTAGCCGTCGAACCAGGTGCCGGAGCTGGTGGTGCAGCTGGCGTACCAGAAGACGTTGCCGTCGGTCTCGTAGTAGGCCGGGCAGTAGCCCTCGCTCAGCGACATCGCCTGCGCGTAGCCGTCGAAGACGGGGTCGGAGTCGAGCGAGTCGAGGCCCTGGATGGCGAGCGTGATGGCGCTCTCCACGTTGGCCTGGTTGAAGACCGTGGACTCCACCTCGGGAAGGTCGGGGTCGTAGGCGCTCGGCCCGCTGTCGGAGGGGTCGTCGCCGGGGTCGGTGGTGCCCGACGTGGTGCCGACGTCGGTGTCGTCGACGGGGTCGTCTTTGGTGCCGTCGGACGAACCACAGGCAGCAAGGACAAGGAGCGGAAGGAATCGGAGTGCGTGCATCGCGTCTCCCGTGTGTCGATTGGGACGCCGTTCGTGGGACCCATGAAGTGCGGGCAGCCGAAAACAAAGTGAAGGAAAAATCGGGATTCGGCTGCTCGTCGGTCTGATCCACCTGCGGACCGGGCTCCGAGCGGAGTGTAGCGCGGTCCTCTGGGGGTTTCGGCGAGAGGAGTCGATGGCCTGCGCGCGGTCGGATAGACCGGGCTGGCCTGCCCGGAGACGTCGATGCATCTGGAGACCTGGAAGCGTGCCCAGAACCTGCAAGTGGCCACCCTCGCCGAAGGCGCCTTCGTCGGCCGCCTCGACGACTTCCTCTTCGACCTCGAGACCCACCGCATCTATGGATGGCGCCTCAAGGGGTCTGGCATGTTCGCCAAGCCCGGAGGGGTTCCCGCGGATGAGCTGGTGCTGGTGGGGCGCGACCTTGCGCTGATTCGCTCCGAAGCGGCCGTGGAGTGGTCGGGCGGCCGCATCGCTGTGGTCGACGGACGCGCATGGGCCAGCGGCTACCGGGGCACGCAGGCCGTGAGCCGACGGGGTCGGGCCCTGGGTGCTGTGCAAGACTTCGTGCTGGACCGCCAAGGCACGCAGGTCACGGGCCTGCTGCTCCACGGCGGCACGCTCCTGCCCCTCGATGGTCGGGTGAGCACCGGACCGGCGGCCGTGATTGCCGAGAGCGACGACCTCGTGGTCGAGATGCCCGACGACGAGGCCGACCAGCAGCAGGTGGCGTGGTGGGACCGGCTCACCTCCGCCATCGGTGTGGGCTCGCGTCCGGCCATCGAAGAGAACGACACCATCGACGTGACCGACTCGGTGACCCTGCACCCCGAAGACGCCCCCCTCGAGGGAGACAGCTGAGTCCCCTCCCCGGCCCCGAGCTCCGAGTTCAGGCCGGAGACCCACACACCGACCGAGTGCGGTGGAGGTCGTGACGGAGGAGCCGCAGGGTGCCGCGTACTTCGGTTCCATCGACGGCGGGCCGGAGGGCGCCATCGACGTAGAGGGCGTCGATGCGTGCGGCAGCGAGGCGGATCCAGTGCTGTGCAGTGGGGGTGTCCGCGGCGTGGCGAGCCTCACACAGGTCGACGAACCCGGCCATGAGGTCGAGGGAGGCGGCGAGCGCTGGCGCAGCGGTGGCGGTGGGCTTGCTGTCGACCGTGCGGAGGCGCTGACGGGCCTGGTCGAGCGCATCGGAACAGGCGGCCACCACCGCCCCCAGCGCCGCGACAATGGCGTTCAGCTGGGCACTTCCAAGCACCTCCGCACACTGTCGAGCCTGGGAGACGCGGTCCTCGGCGGCGTCGAGCGCACCCACCCCCAGGGACACCGTGGCGAGGTTCAGCCATGCCTGGGCTTCAAAGCCAGAGAGGCCCAGCGCGCGGCAGATGCGGACCGCTTGGGCCCCCCAGGCTTCGGCTCGGTCGGTGGCCTGCGCCGTCGCGGCAATCCCGGCAAGGTTGGCGAGCAGGATGCCCTCGCTGCGCCGTGCCCCTTGGCGGCGGTGGGCTGCTCGGGCCTGGACCGCGGTCGTCCACACCGCTTCATAGTCCCCCAGGTCGGCGAGCACGTTGACCAGGTTGGTGAGCATGACCGCCTCACCACGGGCATTTCCGCTCGCCCGATGGAGGGCCAGGGCCGTCTCCATGCTCGACCGGGCCTCGGTGCGGCGGACCTGCGCTTCGAGGAGGTCGGCGCGAATCCCCCAGCCGGTGGCCAGCAGCCGCTGCGCCCCCACTCCTTCCAGGATGTCCATGCCTTCCAGGAGGGCCTGGCGGGCCCCCGGACCATCACAGAGCCGCAGCAGCACCCGACAGCGGAGCAGGCACGCCTCGCCGGCGATGGCGTCGGGTGGCTCGGCTGAAACCAGAGGGTCGAGACAGGCCAGAGCCCCCTTCCAGTCGCGTTCGTCCATGCAGACCCGAGCCTGGATGAGGCGCCCGACCCGGCGGTAGGCATGGCCCTCGGGAAGGGCGGCGCAGGCGGCATCGAGCTGCGCGTGCACCTCGGTCAGAGGACGGCGCAGGCGGGCCCACCGGGCGCGGACAATGGACACGCGGGGGTCGGGGGGGGCGGGGTGGTCCAGGAGCCCGAGCACGGCCGGGTGGTGGACCGGCAAGCGGCCGAGGGCAAGCCACAGGGAGGGGTTGGGGACATCAGCGGCTGCCAGACACGCACGGAGCTCGGGCGCGAGGGCTTCGAGGCCCAGCCAGTCGGGCGTGCGGCCGTAGCGTTCGATGCGTTCGGCGAGCGTGGCCCCCAGCGTGCCCACCGCCGCAACCCGCCGAGGCACGAGCGCCGCATGGAAGGCCGGGTCGGCCTCTTGGGACAGCACCTGCCGGATGGGAGCCCGCAGGCGGACGCCGTCGGCGAACGGCACGAGCAGGCCAGCGGTCCGGAGCTCGCCCAGCGCTTGAAGGCACGGGCGCTGGGCCACCGCCTCGACCACCTCCAGGGGCACCGGTCCGGCGAGACACGCGAGCATGCGGGCCAGGTGGGTCGCATCGGGGGACACGGCGTCGAGCGACCGCGTCGCGCCCGCAGCCACGGGACTGGCCGCCAGGAGCCGGTCTGCGTCGCGGACCAGGCGGTCGGCCGGGCACCAGGCCGCCATCTGCCCCAACGCCACGAGGAGGTGGGGCATCCGGTCGGCCGACTCGAGCAGGCGGGCACAGGCGCCGGGGGCGGCCGCCAGTCGTTCGCCAGGGTCGGCGTCGAGCAACACCTGCAGCGCTTCATCGCGGGACAGCGGGAGGCCGCGTGGGTCGGGTGGAGGCACCGTGACGATGCGGTAGCCGGTGCCGTAGACCGTGACGAGGTGGCGCGGATGTGCGCCGGGGTCGGGCTCCAGCTTCTTTCGGAGGCGGCGGACGGTGAGGTCGACCGCCCGGCTGAGGCTGTCGGGAGCGTGGCCCCACACCTGGACCAACAGCTGGTCGCGCGTGGCCTCCCCGCCGGGCTGACGGGCCAGGAAGTCCACCAGCTCCAGCTCTCGGCTGGTGAGGCGCAGGGAGGGTCCGTCGTGAACGCGCACCACCCCGGAGGTCAGGTCAATCGTTCGGTCGGACAGCTCGACGGTGGACACGGCGCCTCAGTTCAGCGGCGTGGGCGGTCTACAGCCGCTGGAGCCCTTCCCCATCCGCCAGCTCCTGGCCAGGGTAGTCCGGAATCGCAGGCTCCGGGCCCTTGCCCTCGTGGTCGACATACCAGACCCGGTACTCGTGCCGGAGCATGTCCCAGACCCGCGGCGCTTGATCGAGCCCGGGATGCTGCTTCCGAATGGCGGACCGCCGGCCCTCCCAGTAGCCGCGAAAGGCAGCGTCCCGACCCACGCGGACCGCCTCATCGCTCGCTCGGATGGCGCGCGCGTTGGCTGCCGAGTCTGCGGCGCTCAGCTCGACGATGGCCACCCACCAGGCCTCGTGTGCGTCGAGCGCGGAGGTCTCGCTGGCCCCCCGGTGGATGAGGTGCGGCTTGAGGCTGTCGGCCCACCGTGCCCGGAAGCTCGCCGCCCGCTCGCTGCGCTCGACCGCACGCATCGCACGGCCCGCCTCTCGGAGCGCGGCTTCCACCATCCCCTCACTCTTCGCCTCGAGCTGGCCGCCCCACTGGCCACGGCCAATCTTCGCCTGCTTGATGCCATCGAGCATCTTGGCGTCCTTGGGGGTCATCGCGCCGGTGCCCCCCTTGATCATGTTGGGCGGCTTCATCATGCGGACGTCGGCCTTGGGGTTGGCCTGCTGCAGCCGGATGGCCTCCTGGCGGTCGGCGGCATCGCAGCCGGGGTCGAGCTCGACTTCCTTGCCGTCCACCGTGAGCTCGGACTCGTCTTTCATCATCCAGTTGGGAATCTCCGCCCGCATGGTCGGCACCCGCGTGGGGGTCAGGGAGACATTGGCGCCGTTCAGGTCCACCTTCGCCGCCACCTCGCCGCCCGACAGTGAGGCGATGGGCTGCTTCCAGATCTCCATCGAGTGACTGCTCTGGCGCGCCGCCCACCAGACGGTGAGGGCCCCGGATGCCTCGACCGTTCCGCTCACCCCGAGGTTGGCGTTGATGGAGCCGCCGAGGTCGCCGCCGGGTCGGACCCCACCGGTGAACTCCCCGGCTCCCTTCGCCACCACCTTCGCTTCGGCCTTGACGGCCCCTTCCGCACCCACGGCCTGCTGCCAGCGCACCCCGCCCGCGAGGTAGCCAGTCACACCCACTTCGGCGCCCAGAGTGCCGTCGGCTGTGAACTTGTACTCGCCAGCCCCGGCGAGCCACTCGTACTTCAGGGTGCTCTCGGCCAGCCCGGCCGCCTTGGCCTCCACCTCGCCATACAGGTACGGACGCGCCCCGGCGAGCGCAGGAATGGGCGCTCCGGGCACTTCGATGTCCTTGCTGAACCACGTGTGCGCGGTGGCCCGTTCGTCCGAGATCTTGTCCAGCGAAATCGTGCCGGACGCCCCCGAGAAGGTCTGCCCCCAGAGGGTGAAGCCCTCGTCGGGCGGGCCGTTCTTGGGCAGCACCGGCACGTCATGGTCTTCCGCCTGCTCGCTGAGGGCGCTCCCATACGTGGACAGTGCGACGCCAGCCTCGGGAGTGGCCCCCCCTCCCGCCCCCGAGGGCTGGCGTCGCGGCCCCGGTGCCGATGGCCGTGACCGGCTCGTTGCTTCACCAGCGCATGGCGCGCCGGCTGAGGCGTGCCGGGGCTGGGTGTCTTGGGTAGGCGTGCATTTGGAACGCGAAGACATGGTGCATGTCTACTCGGCCCACACCCCCGCCGAGTCAAACGGAAACACTTGAAACAAGTGTGTCGACGCTGCGCCGCCTGATCGCACGGGACCACACAACAAAGCCGAGGAGCACGCGTCTCCTCGGCGAGAACGGCCCGACCGGGCGGAATGTCAGTCCTTGCGGCGCCGGATGCCGAGCACGGCGAGTCCGGCGAGCAGGCCGGCCCACATGCCACCAGGAGCGCTGCTGTCGTCGGCGGTGCTGCAGGCGCAGCCGGTCTTGCCGCCCGAGAAGTCGCCGGGGATCACACCGTCTTCGCCCGCCGTGCCGTCGCTGTTGGCGGCGTCGTCGTCGGAGGGGTCGAGGGGGTCGGTGCCCACCACGACTTCCGCGCCGTCGTCGGTGCCGCCGCCATCGGTGTCGGTTTCATTGGGGTCGGTGCCGTAGGTGTTGACTTCGTCGCCGTCGGACAGGCCGTCGCCGTCGGTGTCTGCCACGGTGGGGTCGGTCTTGGTGGACAGGAACTCTTCGCCGTCGGAGAGACCGTCGTCGTCGGTGTCTTCGTCGAGGGGGTCGGTGTCGGTGTCGTAGACCTCGGTGCTGTCCGAGAGACCGTCCTTGTCGGTGTCGCCGAAGAGGGGGTCGGTGCCGTGCTCGATTTCCTCGCCGTCGTTGAGCTCGTCGCCGTCGGTGTCTTCATCCAGGGGGTCGGTGCCGTGGATGATTTCCTCGTCGTAGTCGGTGAGGCCGTCGTCGTCGGTGTCGTCGTCGAGGGGGTCGGTGCCGATGCCGTCTTCGTAGCCGTCGTCGAGGCCGTCGTCGTCGGAGTCGTCGTCGGTGGGGTCGGTGCCGATGACCACTTCGTAGCCGTCGAGCAGGCCGTCGCCGTCGGTGTCTTCGTCGTGGGGGTCGGTGCCCCAGTCGAACTCGTCGCCGTCGTCGAGGCCGTCGTCGTCGGAGTCGTCGTCGAGGGGGTCGGTGCCGTCGGTGACCACTTCTTCGTAGTCGGAGCGGCCATCACCGTCGGTGTCGCTGTCGAAGGGGTCGGTGCCCCAGATGTCGGTCTCGGCGATGTCGGTGAGGCCGTCGGAGTCGGAGTCGGAGAGGTCGTCGGAGCCGTCGGTGGGGTCGGTGCCGTCGGTGTGGACCTCGTCGCCGTCGGAGCGACCGCCGTCGTCGGTGTCGGCGTCGTTGGGGTCGGTGCCCCAGTCCCACACCTCTTCGCCGTCGGTGAGGCCGTCGTCGTCGGAGTCGGCGTCGGTGGGGTCGGTGAAGGTGCCCGTGACTTCGGTGAGGTCGTCGAGGAGGTCGCCGTCGGTGTCGGTGAGGGTGGGGTCGGTGCCCAGGGCCACCTCATCGGCGTCGGAGAGACCGTCGTCGTCGGTGTCTTCATCGAAGGGGTCGGAGCCCACGATGATTTCGTCGCCGTCGGACAGGCCGTCGTCGTCGGTGTCGTCGTCGTAGGGGTCGGTGCCGATGACCACTTCATCTTCGTCGAGCAGGCCGTCGCCGTCGGTGTCCACGCCACCGTCGACCGTGTCGCAGTCCTGGTCGATGCCGTCGCCGTCGATTTCGGGAGCGCTGGGCGAGATGGAGTCGTCGGTGTCGTCGCAGTCGTCGCCGCCGTGGGCGTCGCTGTCGTGGCCGTCGGCGTCGGCGTCGTAGTCGCTCGCACCGTCGCAGTCGGTGTCGATGCCGTCGTACCAGGTCTCGGAGGCGTGGGACGAGATGGAGGCGTCGGTGTCGTCGCAGTCGCCCCCGCCAAAGCCCGAGTGGGCGTCGCCATCGCCGTCGGCGTCGTAGTCGGAGCCGCCCGAGCAGTCGCCATCCACGCCGTCGTACCAGGTCTCGGACGCGCCGGTGTAGACGCCCGAGTTGGTGTCGTCGCAGTCGGTGCCGCCGTGGCTGTCGCTGTCCTGGCCGTCGCCGTCGGCATCGTAGTCGCTGGCGCCGTCACAGTCGCCGTCGATGCCGTCGTACCAGACCTCGGAGGCCAGCGGGTTCACGGCGTTGTCGGTGTCGTCGCAGTCGAGGCCGCCGTAGCCGTCGCTGTCGAAGCCGTCGTTGTCGGCGTCGTAGTCGCTGTTGCCCGCACAGTCGCTGTCCACGCCGTCGTACCAGGTGTCGGATGCACCGCTGTAGATGGCGCTGTCGGTGTCGTCGCAGTCGGTGCCACCGAAGCTGTCGTGGTCCTGGCCATCGCCGTCGGCGTCGTAGTCGGAGCCGCCCGAGCAGTCGGCATCCACGCCGTCGTACCAGACCTCCGATGCCGCCGAGTAGATGTCCTCGTCGGTGTCGTCGCAGTCGGTGCCGCCGTAGGTGGAGCTGTCTTCGCCGTCACCGTCGGCGTCGTAGTCGGAGCCGCCCGAGCAGTCCACGTCCACGCCGTCGTACCAGACGTCGACCTCGCCCGGGTTGATGGAGGCGTCGGTGTCGTCGCAGTCGGTGCCACCGTAGCTGTCGTGGTCGTAGCCGTCGCCATCGGCGTCGTAGTCGGAGTTGCCGGCGCAGTCGCTGTCCACGCCGTCGTACCAGACGTCGGTGGCGCCCGCGTACACGGTGGCGTCGGTGTCGTCGCAGTCGGTGCCGCCGAAGGCTTCGTGGCGCTGGCCATCGCCGTCGGCGTCGTAGTCGTCGTCGCCCGCGCAGTCGTCGTCCACCCCGTCGTACCAGGTGTCGGTGGCGCCCGGATGCGTGTCGTCGTCGGTGTCGTCGCAGTCGGTGCCGCCGTAGGCCGAGGAGCGGTAGCCGTCTTCATCGGCGTCGTAGTCGTCGTCGGCCTTGCAGTCCTGGTCGATGCCGTCGTACCAGATTTCGGTGGCGCCGGGGTTGATGGTGGCGTCGGTGTCGTCGCAGTCGATGCCGCTGTAGAGGTCGGACTCGTAGCCGTCTTGGTCGGCGTCGTAGTCGCTGCGGTCGTCGCAGTTCTGGTCGACACCGTCGTACCAGATTTCCGTGGCGAGGGGGTTCACCGAGGAGTCGACGTCGTTGCAGTCGTTGCCACCACAGTCGTCGTCGAGCCAGTCGTCGGAGTCGCTGTCGCAGAAGGCCGAGTAGTCGCCCGAGAATGCCCCGTAGGTGGGGTCCATCATGTCGTGGAGGATCTCGGCCACACCACCGGAGTGGCTGCCGGCACCCAACAGGAAGTTGAAGGTGCGGGCTTCGCCTGCAGGCACCGTGCCGACGTCGGCCACGATGTGCAGCGTGCGGTCGTAGTAGGCACCGTTGGGGTCGGACAGGGTGGCGAGGGGGTCGACGTCGAAGGCGCCCGTGCCCACCCAGTGGTCGGAGGTGTCGAGCAGCGCGTAGGCGATGGTGGAGTCGTAGGAGTAGCCGCCCGAGCCCACGAAGTCGGCGATGGAGTCGCGGGTGTCGACGTTGATGACGTCGTTGTAGGTGCTGGTGCGGCCGAGGAAGTACTCGGGGTTGGCGTCGACGGCGTGCATCACGTAGACGTCGGTGAGGTCGACGCTGCTGGTGTTGAAGACCTCGAAGCTGATGACCCAGCCCCGGTTGGTGTTCACGATGGTGCCGCCCGACGTGTAGTAGAGCGCAGCGGTGGCGTCTTCGTGCTTGGTGAGCTCGAGGTGGCCGGTGTCGTAGACGTAGGTGGCGTAGTCGCTGGTGCCCGACTCATCGAGCACGGTGAAGTCGCAGACGCCGTCGCCGTCGTTGGCCTCGAAGCGGTAGTCGGTGCCCGCGACCGTGTACTCGATGGTGAGCTGCTGCCAGGGCGAGCCCGACCAGGTGAGGTCGGTCCAGCCGAGCGAGGGGTCGTTGAGGGAGAAGCCTGCGCCCTGATTGCCCCAGGTTCCGCAGTCGCCGTATTCGATCTCGTAGTCGGTGCTGGAGACCGTGAGTCCCGCGTGCGCCGGCGCGCCGAGAAACAGCAGGGCGAGCAGAGAAGCGCGGGTGGGACGGTTCGTGGGGGTCATCGGGGACTCCGAACAGACGACGGAAACAGGGGGGGACGGTTCCACGCTACCGAGCGGGGAACAAGGGATGGATTGCACGGCGATGTCAGCCGAGGACCATCCACCGGGGGCAGACGCATTAGTCGGCGATGGTGCCCCGGCCTTGGATGTGGACCCACCGGCGGCGGAGGTGAGGGTGGCCCGTTCATCCATGCAGCTTTCTGGCCTGGCCATCGTGTTGAGTGCCTGCGCCCCCGAGAAGCCGGCCGACTCCGGGGAAGGCGTCGACCACACGCCCGTCGACTCCGGCACGCCGGTCGAGACCGTGCGCCTGGCCACGTTCAACATCGAGTGGCTGACGGCCGACCCCCTCGATGGCGACATGCGCCGAAACGACGTCGACCACGCCATGATCACCGACCTCATCGAGCACATCGACGCCGACGTCCTCCTGCTGCAAGAGGTGGAGGGCGACGCCGCCGTGGAGCTGCTCGGGCTCCCGTCGCACTACTCCTGGGAGACCGGCACCACCGGCTGGAGCCAGAACCTGGTGCTGGTGTGGCGGGCCGACCGGGTGTCGGTCACGGGAATCGACGAGCTCAACCTGCCGTCCGTCTCCGGTGCCAGCAAAGAGCCGCTCACGGCCAAGGTCACGGCCGGCGCACTGAGCTTCACGGTGGCGGGCATCCACCACGCCGCCTTCACCGACAACGAGTCGGCCCGCGAGCGCCTGGAGCAAGCACAGGATCTGGTGACCTGGATCGACGACACCCTGCCCGACGTCTACGCCGGGGAGGCGAGCGACAACGTGGTGGTGCTGGGCGACTTCAACGACACCTTCGAGGGCCTCAACACGAGCTACCCCTCGCTGCCGGTCTTCGAGGATGCCGGCTTCGTCTTCACCACCCGCGCCACCGACTCCTACACCCAGATCAGCTACGCCTCGCTCATCGACCACATCGCCCTGTCCGCCGACCTCTCCGCGAGCTGGTCCGAAGACGGCACACCCGGCGGCTGCCACATCGAGGCCCACGACCAGACGTCGCCCTGGTCGGACTACACCGGCGGCTACCGCAACACACAGAACATCAGCGACCACCGCCCGGTCTGGATAGACCTCACCCTCCCCCGCTGACGGAGCCCGTCATGTCCGCCCTCATTGGCCTCCTGGTCTCCTCCGTCGCGCTGGCCGCTCCGCCCTCTCCTTCGGCGAGCGTGGAAGGCGGACAGCGGGCTGCATGGGCCGGCCTGGGCCTGTCTGCAGCCGGCAGCACGCTCATCACCGCGGGCGGCTTCGGGTTCTACGACGGCCCCTTCGATGCCATCGACCGCTTCCGCAGTGGCGCCGACCCCAAGGCGGTCGAGCCGGGCGTGGCGATTGCATCGGGCGTCATCGTGGGCAGCGGCGTGGGCTTGTCGGCGGTCGGCCGTCCCATCCTGAGCTTCGGCAGCGCGCTCACCGCACGTCGGTATGCCGCTGAAGGCGCCCCCGTGTCGCCCACTCTGGGCTGGGTGTCGGTGGGGGCCTGGGCCGCGGGGGTGGGCTCCTGGTTTGCAGCGTCGTCCACCGGCTCGCGCAACCTCGACTACGTGTGGGTGGGCATGCGGGCTGCATCCTTCGGCACCGGCCTCGCCCAGCTCATCCAGACCCAACAAGTGATGGGGCGCGCGGGAGGGTCGCAAGCCGCCTACGCAAAACCGCCGCCCGTCCAGCTGGTGCTGAGTCCGAGCGGCGGTGCGCTGGTGGGCCGCTTCTGAAGCCCACCCCACAATCGGGGACTACTCTCCGATCTCGGCGTCCACCTTCAGCCAGGTGTTGAGCTCGCCGGCGGTGCCTGCGCCCGTTCCGGTGAGCGGCATGCCTTCGATCTCGGGGATGCCGAAGGTGATGGTGGGGAAGAGGTCGCCGATGATGCCTTCGGAGATGCTGGCCAGCTGGTCTTCGAGGGCTTCGGCGGCAGCGACCCCACCGGCTTCGGGGGTGGTGGTGTCGACGACGGGCGTGATGCTGGTGACTTCGAGGGCGATGTCGTCGTTTTCGTCGATGGTGGCTTCGACCGTGCCGAGCACGTGCACGTGGCCGCTGACCAGCTCGGTGTCGACGTCGTCGACCAGGCCGCGCGCTTCGAGCGTGAGGGACAGCATGGTCATGTCGAGGTGGTCGCCGGATGCCGACGGCGTGAGAACCGGCGGGAGCGTGGGCTCGAAGGAGAGGTCGAGGGTGGTGGCGCCCGGGAAGACGAAGTCGATGAGGGCGGGGTCGAGGCCCAGGTCGGAGTCGGAGAGCTGGATGCGGAACGCGCCCGACGCATGTGCGAGGTGCAAGATGCGGTTGAGCTCTTGCAGCGACAGCGAGAGGGCCAGCTCGGTGGCGGGGTCGACATCGGGGGACGCGCCACCGAGGGACAAGACGCCGGGAAGCTCGGGCATCTCGGGGTCGGCCGCCGGGCCGGTGGTGGACGTGGCCAGCTCGACCTCGACGCCATCTTCGGTGATGACGACGTCGGTGGCGTTGGTGGACAGCGTGATGGGCGACCCCAGGACGTCGAGCTCCTCGGTGAATTCCATGGCGTCGAGGGCGGCGACGATGGGCGGCGGGACCTCATCGTTCACCACCTCGACGATGGCGTCTTCGATGATGGCGCCGGCGTCGAAGCCGAGGTCGGAGACCGAGAGTCCGAAGGCACCGAGCAGGGAGTCGATGGTGCCGTAGTCGACCTGGAGGTTGGTGTAGGTGACCCCGGAGTCGGTGACCTGGGCGAACAAGCCGCCGAAGGCCGGGATGTAGCCGATGGAGACGTCGGCCGAGATGGTGGTGAGGGTGTCGGTGATGGTGATGGTGTCGGAGCCCGAGCTGAAGCCGCAGAGGTCGAAGTCGACGTCGACCAGCACTTCGAGGTCGGACAGCTCGATGTCCATGTGCACGTTGTCGGTCTCGGTGAAGACCGACAGCACGGGCGTTCCGTAGGACACGGAGCGGACGTCGGCGGAGTAGTCGACGCAGCTGACGGAGCCGCTGGCCACAGGGTTGGCCGACTTGATGGCCGCCTCGACCGCATCGGGGTCGAGCTCGGTGAGCAGGGGCTCGGCGATGCCTGCGATGCCATCGGCGCCCAGGGCCACACGCATGCCGGCGTAGGCGACGTGGGGGTCGGCAGACTCGCCGCTCATGACACCCACGAACGCATCTGCGCTGTTGCCGTCGATGTCGGTGGCGATGACCTCGATGGCTGTGGGACCCGGCTGGACCGGGAGCTCGACCGAGAAGGAGCCGTCGTCGCCGAGCTCGACCGGCTCGCCCATGACCGTGACTGTGTCGACGCCGGCGAGCACATCCACCACAGTGCCACTGACGACCGCGATGTCGGTGTCGAGCCAGGTGCCGGGAGCGGGCGATGTGAGGGAGATCTGCGGCCCGTTGTCGTCGATGCGGATGGGGTCGGAGTCGGTGGGCATCGAGCCGTCCCCCAGAGTGGCGGTGACGACGAAGATGCCTTCGGTGAGGAAGGTGACCTGCGGACCGGTGAACTCGGCGGTCTCGGGGTCGGCCACGAGGAGGTCGGTGTCGACGCCGGGGAGCTCGGTGCCTTCGGCGTCGAGCACGCGCACAGACACGACGAAGGTCTGTCCGATGTCGCCCACGTAGCTGTCGACGGAGACCTCGAGGCTGGCGGGGACCGGCTCTTCGTCGGTCTCGCCCGTCTCGCCCGAGTCGCCGGGATCCGAGGTGACCGTCTCGCCAACGTTTCCGTCGTCTTTGGAGGGGTCTTCGGCGGTGCAGGCGGCGGCCCACACAGCAAGCGGCAGCAGAAGAACAGCGCGGGGCATCGTCATGGTTCACCCGTGGATGTTGGCTCGGCATCCGAGCCGGTTCGTCTCAGCGTCGTCTCCCCCGGGATGGCCTCCGGGGCTGGCCGGCACTGTAGCCGGTCCAGAAGTCATCGACGGTCACCCTCGGAACCCCGGTCCCATGGCCCACACACAGCCGCGCGGGCATCAGGTGGACACGGGCTCGGACGGAGGCCTGCGGTTGGCTCGGACGAAGGTGCCCAGGTCGTTGAATGGCACGCCGTTTTCGCGAAGGGTGTCGCGCACGCGAGCCGACACCAGCTGCCGAAGGTAGAACGGCTGCTTCACCACGAAGTGGTGCAGGATGTGCGTGGCGCCGAAATTGAAGCAGAACAGTTGCAGCGGTAGGAGCGCTGGATGATCGAGAACTTGATTCTGCGGGAACAGCGTGCCACGGGGGATTCCGGTGTAGTGACTGTTGGAGCTCACCACCACGATGCTGAAGTGCCGGATGGTGTTGGGCAGCACCCACAACACAAGCAAGGCCGCCGCCACAGGGTCACCCCGTAGCGCGAGCGGCAGCACGACAAATGGCGCCAGCAGGAACACTCCATCCACCGCCCGAATGAGGCCGAAGCCACGGGTGTGCTGGAGGTTGGGACGCGGTGCTCCGTCGCGCACCGCTTGGATGACCGACCGGCGGATGGCAGGCACCACCACGAGGCTGCCCGCCGGAAGCACCGACAGCAGGAGGCGGCGGAAGCCCCAGGGCAGACCGAGCCCGATGAGGCGCTCTTCGATGTCTTCGGGCTGACCGGACACCTTGTGGTGGTAGCGGTGCAGCCGGCGGCGCGACCAGGGGTTGAGGCTCATCTTCGCCAGCCAGATGCCGGTGAACAGGGCGTCTTGGAGGCGGGGGCGCTGGGCGAAGTAGAGGTCGTGGATGAGGTCGTGCTCGAGCTCGTGCAGGATGGACAGGCCGAGGGCGATGCCGGGCACCGCGAGCCACCACGGGCACAGGCCGATGCTCCAAGACACCCCGATGGTGGCCATCCAGGCCCACGACAGCCCGTAGAAGAGCAGGCCCATCCGGTCTTGGTGGCGGGGCTGGAGCCACGTGTGTTGGTCGCGAAGCTCGGCGTCGACTGTGCGAATGCGCCGAATGATCGCACGGGTGGCGACCTTCCAGTCGGGTGGGGCGGGGCTGTGCTGGGGGGTGTGCGCGGGCATGGGAGCGCATGGTACGCGGGTCGCGCGAAGATGCGAAGGCCCTGGAGGACACGATGTCCCGCGACAGCCTGCCCACCCACCTGCTCCTGGCGTCCACGCTCTCCCTTGCGGTGAGCTGCGGTCCGAAGTCGGCTCCCCCGCCCGCCGCCGAGGCTCCTCCCACGGCGGCCCACACGGTGGTGGATGCACCCAAGGAAGCGCCCCCGCCAGCGTCCCCCCTCACCCTCGAAGCCACAGAGCTGGTGGGTGCTCCCGAGCTTCCCCTCCTGAGCGGCGCCGTGCGCAGCCTCGACATGGTGACCCTCACCACGTCCACCCAGTCCTTCACCATCGAAGCCGACACCACGATGTTCGACGCATCCGACTACCGGGTAGCGGCTCGTCTGCAGCTGGCGTTCCAGTTCGACCCCCGCTGGCGGGTGGGCCTGTGGGAAGGCCAGTCGGTCGCATGGGCGCGCCAGGCCGACCCCAACGGCTGGGTGGCCACCTGGGGCGGCTACCGTCGCACAGACACCCACACCATCCGCACGCTGTTCCGCTTCGAGCCCCGGCCCTCGGGCCATGTGTGGTCGCAGAGTGGGCTGGTGGCGCGCAATGGGGCCGGGTCGCGCTCGATGCAGGTGATGGCTTGGAAGGTGGACCGGGGGGCGTGGGAGGGCCAGATGGCCGCAGCCTTCACCATCGACGGCACGGGGATGTCGCTCGAAGTGCACGAGATGGCACCGCAGCTCACCTTGGCCGGCACCCAGCGCGACCTCCAGCAGGCCACTCTGCGCACCAAGGCCATCGCCGACCAGGTGGCCCGTGGGCACCTCCAGCGCACTTCGCTGGCCATGGTCCCTGCGGGTGAGCCGCGGCTGGGCAACCCCTTTGTCAACGTCACGCCCGGTCCGGGCACCCTCGACATCCGCGGCCGTGTGAACCCGCAGCGCATGGGCTGGACCTGGGTGCGCGTCCTCGACAGCCAGGGCATCGCGTGGGAAGAGAACCTGGTGGCGCTGTCCAGCGCCGAGCGCATCGGGTGGGACGCCAACGAAGCCGTGGTGTCGTACTTCCAGAGCACCATTCCAGCGGTGAGCACACCGCCAGCGGCAGGCACCGTGGAAGTGTGGTTCGTGGACGACGAGACCGGCAAGATTCGACGGGTGGGGGCCTTCCCATTCGGCCCGGACGTCCCTCCGGCAGGCTGACTTCCGCACGAAGCATGATGCAATCCCGCGGCGCGTCTCGCGTAGAGCCCGCCACCTGAACTCTCCGGAGCCCCCATGTCCGGCCCCACATTCCTCTCCCGACTGCGCGCGGTGCGTCGCTCACCCTGGTTTGCCGCGGTCTCGGTGATGCTGCTCGCCCTCGGAATGGGCCTTCCCGTCGTTGGTCCAAGCCTCGCGCAGGCTATCGCACCGCTCGCCGAAGATGGCGGCGCGGGCGCCACAGTGGTGGTGGTTCCCATCGAAGGCACCATCGACCTCGGGCTGGTTCCGTTCGTCCAGCGGGCCATCGACACCCACCCCGATGCCGCGGCCATCGTGCTCGACGTCGACACCCACGGCGGACGCGTCGACGCCGCTGTGAAGATTCGCGACGCCCTGCTCGAGTCCGATGTCCCGGTGGTGGCCTATGTGCACCGCCGCGCCATCTCTGCCGGCGCCCTCATCAGCCTCGCCGCCGACCACATCGCGTTTGCCCCCGGCGGCAGCATGGGCGCGGCCACGCCGGTTCAGATGGGCGATGGCGAGATGCAGCCCGTGGGCGAGAAGGTGGTGTCGTACATGCGGGCCGAGATGCGCGCCACCGCCGAAGCCACCGACCGCGACGGCGATCTGGCCGAGGCCATGGTCGACGCCGACGTGGAGATTGAAGGGGTGGTCGACAAGGGCAAGCTCCTCACCGTCACCACGGAAACCGCCCGGGAGCTGGGCCTCACCGAGCTGGTCGCCGACGACCTCCCCGCCCTGCTCGATGCGCTCGGCCTCGGTGAAGCCGCCACGGTCGACATGAGCGAAAACTGGGCGGAAGCCTTTGCCCGGTTCGTCACCGACCCCACGGTCTCTGGCCTGCTGATGTCGCTCGGGGTGCTCGGCATCATGGTCGAGCTGTACTCGCCCGGCTTCGGCATCCCCGGCACGGTGGGTGTGGTGGCCCTCGTGCTCTTCTTCTTCGGCCACGCCACCGTCGCGCTGGTGGGCTGGGAAGAGGTCATCCTCCTCACGCTCGGCTTGCTGGCCTTGATGCTGGAGGTCTTCGTCATACCGGGCTTCGGCGCGGCCGGCATCACCGGCATTCTCCTCGTGATGGCCGGCCTGGCCCTGGCTTTGATTGGCACCCCCCTCGATGTCGCCTGGGACATCGGTGAAGGACCTGGAGGTCTCGTGGATGCTCTCGGACGCGTCATCATCGCCCTCGCCGCCACCATCGTGGGCATGGGCCTCGTGGTGTGGCTCTTCCCGCGCAAGGCGCTGCCCGGGTGGCTGGTGCTCGACTCGTCGATTGGCGACCACGCGCCCGGTACGGTCTCTTCCGATCAGGCCCAGACCGAATCCCATGGCGCCAGCGTAGAGCTCGTGGGCCAGTCGGGCACGGCAGTCACCGACCTCCGTCCCTCCGGAAAGGCCCGCATCGACGGCCGAATCATCGATGTGGTGAGCCTGCACGAGTACATCCGTGCGGGCGCCTCCGTCCAAGTCACCGAAGTCGAAGGCATGCGCGTGGTGGTCAACCGCGTGCCCGAGCCCGACGCCTCGGCGTAGTCTCTTTCGTCCCCAGACTCCCCTTCCGCGCCTCTCGCGCCCGGAGCCCCACGATGCCTGTCTACATCGTCGCAGCCGTATTTGTATTCATCGGCTTCTTCCTCCTCCTCTACTTCGTGCCGGTCGGCCTCTGGATTGCCGCAGCCGCATCGGGAGCCGGGGTGGGCATCTTCCAGCTCATCGCCATGCGACTGCGACGCGTGCCTCCGGCCATCATCGTCAATGCCCGCATCAGCGCAGTGAAGGCTAACGTCGACGCCCCCATCGACCTCCTCGAGGCCCACTTCCTGGCCGGCGGCAACGTCATCCACGTGGTCAATGCGCTCATCAGTGCGGGCAAGGCCGGCATCAAGCTCAACTTCGACCGCGCCGCTGCCATCGACCTCGCCGGCCGCGACGTCCTCGAAGCCGTGAAGATGTCGGTCAACCCCAAGGTCATCCAGACCCCCAAAGTGGCCGCCATGGCTGGCGATGGCATCCAGCTCATGGCCGTCAGCCGCATCACCCTACGCGCCAACATCGACCGCCTGGTGGGTGGTGCCGGCGAAGAGACCATCCTCGCCCGCGTGGGTGAAGGCATCGTCACCACCATCGGCTCGTCGTCCAGCCACCGCCTGGTCCTCGAAAACCCCGACCGCATCTCGCAGGTGGTCATGTCGAAGGGCCTCGACGCCGGCACCGCGTTCGAGATTCTGTCCATCGACATCGCCGACGTGGATGTGGGCGCGAACATCGGCGCCAAGCTGCAGATCGAGCAGGCCGAAGCAGACAAGAACATCGCCCAGGCCCAGGCCGAGAGCCGCCGCGCGATGGCCGTTGCCCTCGAGCAGGAAAACCGCGCCCGGTACCAGGAAGCCCTCGCCAAGGTGCAGGAAGCCGAAGCCCAGGTGCCGCTCGCCATGGCCGAAGCGCTCCGCAGCGGAAACCTCGGTGTGATGGACTACTACAACCTGAAGAACGTGGTCGCCGACACCCAGATGCGCAGCCAGCTGGGCACGATGGCCGCCGACGAAACCGCAGGCTCCTGACCGATGGGCGCCCACCGACGGCTGCTGCGCCACCTGAGCGGACGCCCCCTGCTGCGGCGGGTGCTGCTCAGCGAAGCGCTGGGTCCGCCGCGGTCCAAGCAGCCCCATCCCACGGCGCGCCCCAAGCCTCCGCCCCCGCCCAAGGACACCGACGGTGAGTGACATCTCCGAGCTCTTCGAGACGCTCCTCAAGTGGGCCATCCCGGTCGTCTGGGTGCTGCTCAAGGTCTTGGGCGGCATCAAGAAGGCGCGCGAGAACGCTCCGTCCAAGCCAGCTCCCCGGTCCAAGCCACAGCCCGGCCCGGGCGCACCCACCCCACAGCGACCCGCCTCCAGTGCACAGGCCCGGGCAGCCGGCGTGCTGGGCAAGCTCCATGGCATGTACGCACAGCTCGACCAGCTGCGTGAGCACGTGTCGGCCCTCATCGCCGACCGGGGGCCGCGAGCCGCCTTGCTGGGGTCGGTGCTCGACACCACAGTCGACCGCGAGATGCGAGAACTGGCCGATGCCTTGGAGGCCGCGCGTGCCGGTGGGCTGATGGACGGCTCCGTGTCCATCGACCTCCTGCGCTTCCGCATCCAGCGCCTGCACACCCAGCTCGAGGTGCTCCGAACGGCCGCACTGCTCAAGGGCACCCCGCGCCTCGATGCTGTGATGGCCGATGCCGAGGCCATCTCCGACGCCTGCATCGCACCGCTGCGCCAGTTCACCGACTTCCACGAGGTCCCCTTCCCCAACACCCGCCCCCTGTGCCTCCCGGCCGACCTCGCCGGTGGAGAACAGGCGTGGATGGGCCTGCTGGGGATGGGGGTGCCGCTCATCTTCGTCCCCGACGACTTCGAAGACGACCTCATGCGCTGGCCCAGCATCGCCCACGAGCTCGGTCACATCATGCTGCACGGCATCCCCGGCCTGCTCGACGAGATGAGCCGCGCCACCGGCTGGACCGCCTCCTCCGATGTCCTGCGGGTGGAGTTCGGACGCGTGGTGGGCTCGCCGCTGCAGGCATGGAGCGCCTGGCGAGAAGAAGTGTTCTGCGACGCCCTCACGGTGTTGATGCTCGGTCCGGCGGCCGTGGAAGGCTTCATCTCGGTGTTCGCCCGCCCCGACAATCCGGAGCTGGTCCTCCAGGCGCGGGCCGCCCACGGTCGGTACGCGCCCCATCCGCCCGCACACCTCCGCGTCCACCTGTCGGCCTTCCTGCTCGAAGAGATGGGCTTCATCACCGAAGGCCGCGACGCCGCCCGCCGCTGGAACGCGCTGCACGGCTTCCCCGAGGTGCTCGACGCCGAAGACCCCAACAGCCCGTCGCTCACCCTCCCCCTCGCCGATGGCCGGGTCATCGGGATGAACCTCACCGCGGCGGTCGACCGGGGCGCCCACGCGCTGCGACAGTGGCTCCACAGCCAATACGACCGCCTCGCAGGGCACGGAGTCCTGAGCATCCCGGGCTTCGACATGTCGCCAGGCGTCTGGGCCCGCACCGTCCGTACCGCCCACCAGCTGAAGAACGGCGCCACCACCGAAGCCAACGGCCGCATCCTGCTCGCCGCCGCCATCCACGCCGGCTCCGAGCCAGGAGCGCCGGTGCACACCATCGCCCAAGCGGTCCAGCGGGCCATCATCGGCCGAGGCGAAGGACGCACGCGTGCGCGAGGTGGAGCAGCGGCAGCCCCTTCGTCGAGAAAGTCCGAGCTGGTCGACGCCCTGCTGCTGCAGGAAATCCTCGCCAAGCCGCCTGGCCTCCGCAGGCCTACCGGGAGAGCGTAACGGCCGGGTCGACGTCGAGGGTGCCGTCAAAGAGCTCGGTTCCGTCCACCTCGCCCCGGTGGTGGAGCACCCACCCGAGCCCATAGACGTTCACGATGCGAAAGCCCGCCTCGGCGTCGATGAGGCCGTCGAAGGTCTCGAGCACTCCACTGAAGTCGGAGAAGGTCTGGTGGCCGCCGCCGGCGATGTCGACCCGACGGTGGAAGCTGCCAGCCAGAGCGCCCCAGATGTCGTCGGCCACACCGCCCGTCTGGGGGTCGAGGTCGCCGGTCATGTGGAGGATGGGGCGGTCCACCGCTGCGAGGCCGTCGGTGCCGAACAGCCGGAAGTCGCCGGGGGCCATGCTCACGAAGGCGTCGATGCGAGGGTCGGACAGGCCAGCTTCGAAGACCGCCGCTTTGTCGGTGTCCATCGTGGAGCAGTAGGCGGTGGTGTCGGAGCCGTCGAGACAGGCGGCGATGAGGCTGGTGTCGTACTGCGCACCTGCGAGCGAGTGCAGGGTGTACCCGCCGAACGAGTGCCCCGAGGCCGTCACGCCCACATCGCTGGCCTGACCGGACAGGAACGCCAGGTCGCCTTGTGCGGCCCCGAGTGCATCCAAGCTCGCGCCGATGTCTTCCGACCGGAGGTAGTAGATTTCGGTGTCGCGGTCGCCGCCGTCGAACGTGGTGTTGCCGGTGTGGTCGGGGGCCGCGACGATGAAGCCGTGCGACGCCAGGTGCTCCATGAAGAAGCCGCTGGCCTCGGCGTAGCCCTGGTGGCCGTGGCTGTAGAGGTGGACGGGAAAGGGCCCGCCCATGGCGAGGTCGACGCCTTCGAGAGCGCCGTCGGTCTCGATGAGGTTGTTGTACCGGGGGTGCGTGCCCTCGGTGGCATCGGACGGGTACCAGACGGCAAAGCGCAGGGTGCGTGGTCCTTCGCTGCTGTCGTAGGAGACCTCTGTGACGCGGTAGCCCGCTGTGAACTGCCCGGGCTCGGACAACAGCGTGAGGAGGTCGACCTCGCTGCCAGGGTCGACCGCCACATCTCCTTCGCCCGAGTCCTTCGTGCTTCCGCCGCAGCCCACCACCAGCAGTCCCAGTCCCACACACCAGCGCATGACCACCTCCATTCGCCCCCCCCTATTGTCGGGCTGGCACCTTGGGCGCCCCAAGCCATCGATCCGGCAGACCATCCGCCCAGCCGCGGTCGAAGGCCGCCTGAAGCGCAGGTGTGTCGGGAATCCCCGCGGGCCAGGGAAGCGTCTCGAGGGGGCCCCACTCCTCGGCCAAGGCGTGGGCAAACCCCTCGACAAAAGCCTCGGGCAGGTCGTCTTGGCCATCTGGAAGGTGCACCGGACCCGGCTGGTGCCAGCCCACCACATGATGGGCCCAGGTGAAGCCCACGGCCCACCAGCCGGCATCCGCAATCGCCGGAGGCTGGCCATCGAGGGCAGCGTGCACCGCCACAAAGGTCTGGGCATCGTGGCGGTCGATGGCTCGAATCCAGGTGTCGCCGGCGTGCATCTGCCAGGCAGCCACCCCACGCAACGCCCGCCGACGCGCCTCGACATCGGCCCCGGGAGTGTCCGCCAGGAGACGGTCCGCTTCGTGCAGGATGGCCAGAGTGCCGTCGATGCGGTTCTGGTGGAAGCTACCCAGAGCATCGCCCACCCCCTGCCACCAGCCACGCTCCGGGAGCTGCACCGGCTTGACCGGAAGGGTCTGCAGGTCTCCGAACCGCTGGTCGCGCAACAAGCCACTCGCGGTCTCGCGGGCCGCCCCGTAGGCATGGGCGTTGAGCGAGAAGGGGTCGGTGGTGCGGGGGTTCAGGTGGTCTTCGGTCGACACCACATAGGAGAACTGGTTGCGAAAGTACGGCCAGTCCACCGCGTGCATGGACCACACCGACGGCGCCGGGAAAGGAGAAGAAAAGGCCTCGGCCCGCACGACCACTCCCACCATCAGCGGCGCCGCGAGCAACACCAGCGCCCCCGCCCGCCGGCCCCGTTCCCAGAGACTGCCCACCCCCACGGCAATGAGACCAAATGCCAGGGGGAAGAGCGGCGCCGCATACCGACACGACCCCGGCACCGCGAGCGCAGGAGGCGGAGGCTCGGCCACCTGGAAGCGCACCACCATGTAGATGGCGGTCCAGGCCGCGAGACCGGCTGCGACCGTGCGACCGACCAGTCCACCGAACCGCACCGCAAGCCCGGTGGCACCCACCAACACCAGCGCCCACAACCACCCCAACGCGTGGCCCCAGCCTTCGGTCGGCACACCAAACAGCGCGGCCAGCTGCCGTGGCATCACCAGAGTGCGCACCTTGAGGGGGATCCGAGACAGCAGCGGGACGCTCTCACCCTCTTCATAGATGGTGACGAACGGGTGCTGACCGGTGGTGAGGTACTGCGCCGCCCACGGAGCCAGCCCCAGCACGCCGCCGAGAACCACCCACGGGATGGCCTTGAACCGACGTGCGCCCAGGAGCACCAGCCCGCCTGCCACCACCGAGAACACGCCCGAAAAACCCACCCACACCGCACCGCCCAGCACCAGCCCCGCCGCCACCAGGCGTCCGCGACGCGGCGTGGGCTCCGCCAGAGCATCCGCCAGCAGCAGCAGACCACAGGCCCCCACCATGCCCGCCTCGTAGTGGTTGCCCCAGCCGATGAGCGACAGGTGCAAGAATGCGCGCGGTGGCAGCAGGAGCAGTCCGCCGAAGGCCAGGGCCGCCATCGCCCCCACCCGACGGTGGAGCACCCGCATGCCCAAGACACCCGTGAACAGGGTGTAGGCGATGGGCACGAGCTTCCAGACAAGCCACCGCGGGCCGAACACCGCGAACAGCGGAACCGCCAGCAGGGCATCGGCCGTGCACCCACCGCAGAACTCTCGATACTGCAAGCGGAAGAGGTCGGTGGCGTGGCCTTGGAGCACCGCCCACGCCTGGCCGGCGTTGAACATCTCCTCGTGGTCGACCTCGACGACATACGGGTTGAAGACCGTGGCCACCTGGAGGACCAGACACGCCACCACAAAGACCACCAGGGAAAGGTGGTGTCGTTGAGTCGTGTTCACAGACCCACCCCCGTGGCGGGGTCGGTCGCACACTGACCGGAACCCGGCACGGAGCGTCTCACCCACGGAGGTTAGCTCTGGCGTACCGGGTGAGCACCTCGTGCCCCCATGCCCCAGCGCACCAGCACCATGCGTCGCACGTTCCCCACACTCCTCCTCGCCGCTGCAGCCAGCGGGCCCGGCACCGCCCGCGCCGAGTGCGCCCGTGTGGAAGACGTGCGTGTGGCGCCCGACATCCTCACGCCGGTCGAGGTGCAAGTGGGCATCGGCCCGGGCCCCACCGAACAGCAGGTGCCCGCCGACATCGCCCGGCACCTCGAACAAGCCTTCGACCACATGGTCGAGCAGTCCGGGGCCGTCTCGGCCGGTGCCGCCGTGATCGTGCCCGACGTCGGCCGCTGGTCGGTCACCCACAACGCCGACTCCCACGAGCTCTTCAGCATCGGCAGCATCGGCAAGGCCGCCACCGCCGCGCTCATCCTCGACGACGTCCAGCGGGGCCGGGTCTCCCTCGCCGACCCCGTCTCGCGCTGGTTCCCCTTCCTGCCCGGCGCCGACGACAACACCATCGACCAGCTGCTCACCCACCACTCCGGCTACCTGAGCTTCAACGCGTTTGCGGCCCTCGACGGTCGCCTCCCCCCCGAGCGTCCCCAGCGCCTCGTGCGCTTTGCCGCCCGCCGCAGCGGAGAGGCCTGCCCCCAGCACGGCTTCGCGTACTCCAACACCAACTACGTGATGCTGGGCCTCATCCTCGAAGAAGAGCACGACCACCTCATCAACGAGGTCTTCACCGAGCGCGTGCTCACCCCCTTGGGCCTGTACCGCAGCCGCGCCATGCATCGCGCCATGCCCCCGCCCGAGCTCCTCGACGGCCACGACCCCGGCGGCCGCCGGGTCACGTCGATGGACTACGGTGCACCCCACGGCGCCGGCAACCTGGCCATGACACCCCGCGAGCTCGCCACCTTCTGGCACGCCCTGCTGTCGGGCCAGGTGGTCGACCCCGCTCAAGTGGAGCTCATGCTCGACGGCTGGACCCGCATGCCCGGCCCCGCCGACGCCCCCGAGCTGTACTACGGCCGGGGCACCATGCTCATCGAACACCCCACCGGCGACGGCTGGCTGGTGGGACACATGGGCGGCATCCGCGGGTTCAGCGCCATGGTGGCGTGGTCCACGTCGCTCGATGCCGTCGTGGCGGTCACTCTCACCGGCTCCAACGACAGCACGGCGGCGTTCTGGGCCATGCACCAGGCCCTCGACACCGCCCTCACACAGCACCTCTCGCCTGCGGAGACCCCATGAAGCGCCTCCTCCTCCTCACCGCCGCGCTCGCTGGATGTGGGGCCGATGCCGACTGCGCCAAAGACGCCGCGTCCCCTTCCGGCGCCGATGCAGTGGGCTTTCTCACCGAAGACGACGTCTGCCTGGTGGCCGACCACTACCGCGGCAGCGCCGGTGCACCTGCCGTCCTCTTCCTCCACATGACGCCCCTCGAGTGGGACCGGAAGAGCTGGTCGGCCGACTTCCTACGCACCGTCTTCACTGAAGGCTGGACCGTTCTCAACCTCGACCGCCGCGGGGCCGGCAACTCCGAGGGAGAAGCGCGCGATGCCTTCGAAGGCGACGGCGGCGAAAAAGACGTCCGCGCAGCCGTGAACTACCTCACCGAGCAGGGCGTGGGGCCCCTCGCCATCGTGGCCGCATCCAACGGCACCACGTCGGCCCTCGACTACACGGTCACGGCCGCATCGCAAGGCCAGGTCGAGCCCGTGTCCATCGTGATGATGAGCCCCGGGACCTACACCGAAAACCAGCACAGCATCGACGACCTCGCCTCTCAGAACACCCCGGTTCTCTTCCAATACGACCCCACCGAGGGCCTCTGGATCGACAGCGAGTACGACGACCTCGACCCCGGCGACTGGGAACGCATCGAATACGACGGCGCGGGCCACGGCACCCAGATGCTCGACCACAACATCGATGTGCAGGCCGACATCATCGACTTCCTCGACGACCGCTGGCCCCAGCTGCCGTAGCGCGAACCCAAGACGACGAAGCCCCCGCACGAAGCGGGGGCTCTGGTCTGTGCGAGGGCGTCGATCAGAGAAGCTTCTCGATGACGTCTTCGGTGAGGCGGGCGGGGTGACCGCGCCAGACAATCTTGCCGTCCTTCACCACTGCAGCTGCCGGAATGCCGCCCACGCCGAAGGTCTGGGCGAGCTTGCCGTCTTCCTTGCCGATGGGGTAGTTCAGCTTGTTCTCTTCCATGAACTTGGTGACGTCTTCCTTCTTCTTGCCCTTGGTGAGGCGCGTGAGGCCGACGACGTTGAGGCCCTTGGACTTCCACGTGTTGTAGGTGTTCACCATCTCTGGCATGTGGTTCCGGCAGTGGGGGCACCAGACTTCCCAGAACACCACCATGGTGGTGCCGGTGGTGAGGTCGATCTCACCGCTGCCCTGGTACCACTCTTCGATGGAGCCAGACCAGTCGCCGGGCACGGCCACACCGATGACTTCGAGCTCGGACAGCAGCTTGCGGGCGCGCTTGAAGGTGGTGGTGGCGGCGTACTTGGTCTTGAGGTCCTTGGCCTTCTTGGCGGCGGCCTCGAGGTTGCCTTCCTTCACGTCGTCCGTGATGGACTTGTAGAGCTCCTGGGCGGCCGACTCGAGCTTGGGGTCGACGCCACCGGCAGCGGCCGGACGGGACTCGAGGTCGGCGACCTTCTTTTCGAGGGTCTCGACCTTCTGCTCGAGGGCCTGGACTTGGTCGGCGGTGGCGCAGCCTGCGGACAGGGACACGAGGGCGGCAGCGAGTACGAGGCGGGTGTTGTTCATGAAACCTGATCTCGACGAGAGGGAAGGAACAAGGGCACCGCGAGGAGTCGTCGGAGCCCGGAGGCCGTGCTTTGGCGGTCACCGGAGGGTCGCGATGCGCCCAATGGAGCCTGCCCGCGCGATCGCGCGAGGAAACGTCACGGGACGTACCCGTTCTGGCCCCCTCCTCGCAAGTGAACCCCGTACATGCAGCCGTGCGCGAGCCGCGGGAAGGGCCGGGTTCGAATCCGATTCCGCCGCAACCATGCGGATGCGCGCACAGCGGCTATATTCGAGCGGCAAAACTGTGCACATCGCGCGCAGTCCCGTCGGGGATGCCATTCTGCGCCCGGGCGCCGTTCGGCTCCAGCCCTCCCGCCATCGAGGTTCCCATGGTCCCTCCACCCCACCTCGCCACCCGTGCCTTCGCCGGCGTGTCACCCACCTTCACCCGGTGGGCCGTCGTCTGTGCCATGGGCTTCGGGCTCCTGTCCTGCAACGCCGACAAGAACGCCGACTCCTCGGTCACCAGCGGCAGCAGCGGCAGCAGCACGGTCGACAGCTGGCCCCCGGAAGGCGGGCAGGGCACCTCGCTCGAGATGCGGTTCGACGCCCACACCAGCACGTTCACCTTCGAGAACACCACCGTGGAGATGGGCGACGGCATCACGGTCGACATCGTCAACGTCGACGACGGCTGGACCGCCCGTGCCAACGTCACCATCGCGCCCGACGCCGAGCTCGGCCCGCGCGACATCTCCATCTCCACCGGCTCGCGCACCGTCAGCCTGCCCAACTCCTTCGTGGTGGTCGACGACACCTTCGACGTCATGCCCGGCGAAGCGCGCCTCGGCGAGACCGTCAACGTCGACATCCTCGGCCAGAACACCTCCTGGTCCCCCGACGCCACCTGGCCCGACTTCGGCGAAGGCATCCAGGTCGTCGACTTCACCGTGCTCACCGAGACCCTCGCCCAGGCCACGGTCTCCATCGACACCGACACCTCGCCCGGCTGGCGCAACGTCACCATCGACAACGGCGCCGGCGACCGCACCACCGCCTGGGACGGCTTCAAGGTCGACCGCGTGGCCCTCGCCGCCCAGTTCGACCCCCCGCTCGCCGAACAAGGCGACACCGTCGATTTCACCATCCAGGCGCGCGGCACCGACTTCCTGTCGGGCACCCCCCGCATCTCGTTCGCCGACGGCTTCGGCGACAACCCCGACATCGTGGTCGACAGCATCACGGTCATCGACGCCGAGAACCTCTACGGCCGCATGACCCTCTCCAGCGCCGCGGCCATCGGCGACCGCGACGTCTCCATCGAGGTGGCCGGCGAAGGCGTCCGCATCCCCGATGCCTTCGCGGTCATCGGCGGCGACTTCGACATCCGCAACGTGGCCATCGACCTCGACTACTACATCTCGCGCACCCGCGACAACGACACCGGCGAGATCTTCGAGCGCATCGTCGCCCGCTGCATCTTCTTCACGCCGCTCGACCCGCCCTGCCCACGCATCCAAGAAGGCGCCGAACAGAACGGCGACGTCACCGAGCGCTCCTTCGCCGACTGCTTCGACGGCCAGGACAACGACGAAGACGGCTACGTCGACTGCAAAGACGAAGACTGCGTGCTCCTCGGCGCATGCGGCGGTGGCGGTCCCCCTCCCGAAGAGTTCGGCTCGGCCCCCAACTCCGCCAACTACGACACCAACGGCGTCACCGGCCAGCGCAGCTCCGGTGGGGGCGGCGGCACCGTGGGCAACGGCTCGATGGACTGCCCGGTCCCCACCACCTACTCCGCTGGCGACTACGTCTGGCTCGAGAGTGAGCGCAACGTCGTCACCCTCGAAAAGACCGTCGACTCCGCCACCGGCATGATTGTGTACGAGGCCCAGGGCCTCACCATCGCCGACTACGTGGAAGAAAACCTCTACGACCTCCACACCCAGGGCGACCCCAACGCCATCGGCGAGTACCTGCTCGAAGGCGTCCAGCCCACCGTCCCCCGCAACTGGACCTGGCTGTACCCCGACCTCTGGGGCAACTACACCCACAACCGCACCGAAGACTTCGTGTTCCGGTGGACGCCTGCGGGCACGTACCCCACGGCCATCTTCCACCTGCGCATCTTCTCCGACCAGGCCAAGGGCCCCCTCGCCGACGGCTTCGTGGGCTGGGGCGGCGCATACCCCTGGGACGACGGCGAGCACGTGCTCCTGGCAAGCGAAATGAGCCGCTTTGCCGCCGGGCCCGTACCGGTCGAGACCTTCTCGTTCATCTCCGGGCGGCCCTTCGGCTTCCCCGACAGCATCTACCAGGAAAACGTGGCCACCTCGTACATCTACCTATTCCAGCAGATGATTCTCGAGTGACGCACCCCGGAGCACCCGTGAGCCCACTTCATCGGTCCGTCCTGGTCTGTGGTGCGTTGTGCACCCTGGCCGGCTGCAAGTCCGACAACGACCTCAAGGCCATCGTCATCGAGAACACGGCGGTCATCACCGGCGACTTCGACCAGATCGAAGAGTCGCTCGCCCGCAATGGCGTCAAGCACGAGGTCTTCGAAGGCTACATCTTCGACGCCATCTACGACGAAGACGCCGACCCCGAGGTCATGAACCCCAAGGTCGAAGCGCTCTGGCGGGGCACCAACCTCGACGGCGACCCCCTCACCGTCGACTACGACGCCATCTTCGTCAACTCGGGCAGCCGCGGCCTCGGCGAGTACGTCTACAACGGGGTCGACGCCGACGACGACTTCCTTGCCGACCCCCACGTTCCAGTGGCCATGGACGCCTTCCTCCTGCGGGGCGGCGTGCTCGTGGTCTCCGACTGGGGCTACGACCTCGTCGAGTCGCTGTGGCCCGACAAGATCACGTTCCTCGACGAATACGACGGCTACGACGCCGCTCAGGCCGGCCTCGACGACACCGTCACGGCCGAAGTCACCGACCCCGCCCTCGAAGCCAACGCCAACAGCAGCACGCTCGACCTCCGCTTCGACTACTCGCACTGGACCGTCATCCGCGAGGTCAGCTCCGACGTCACCGTGCACCTGAGGGGCGACGTCTCCTACCGCGCCAGCAACGGCCAGGGCGCCCAGACCCTCACCGACGTCCCGCTGCTCGTCAGCTTCCCGTCGAGCAACGGCCGCGTCATCGTCTCGTCCTTCGCCTGGAAGGCCCAGAACCCGGGCATCACCGACGTCATCCTCGCCACCCTCCTCGCCGACATGCAGGTCGAGGTGGTGGCCGACCAGACCGGCGAGACCGACCCCTCCGGGAGCTCCGATGAATAGCCGCCTCGGGCTGCTCGCCCTGTGCGCAGGCGTCACAGTCGGCTGTAGCGACTACAGCTACACCTCGAAGACCACCAAAGACGTCTTCCAGCAGCGGCGCAAAAACACCGTCGATGTCCTCATGGTCGTCGACAACTCCTGCTCGATGTTCGAGGAGCAAGACAAGCTCGCCGCCAACTTCGAGGGCTTCATCTCGGCCTTCGAAGGCATCGAGGTCGACTGGCAGATCGGCGTCGTCACCACCGACATGGTCACCGAAGGCCACCAGGGCGCCCTCCGCGGCGGCGACGACGAGCTCATCCTGTCCACCCCCGACGGCCGCGTCATCGACCGCGTGTCCTACAACAGCGACTGGAGCATCCCGGGCGGGGTGGCCATGCAGCTGTCGTCGGGCGCGATGGACGGCACCGACAACGACTTCGCCGAGAACTGGTGCGTCTCCACCGACACCTTCGGCGACGGCGACAAGGGCAGCCCCGGCGTGGCCAACGCAGCCTGTTCCGTGGCCGGCCCCCCTCCCCCACCCGACACCGGCGGCGACACCGCAGACACCGCAGACTCGGGTGACTCTGGCGACTCCGGCGGCGACGATGGCGGTGGAGACGATGGCGGCGACGACGGTGGCGGAGATGATGGCGGCGGCGACGACGGCGGCACCACCACCGACGACATCAACGCCGGCGACCTCATCTTCACCGAGTTCCTGCCCAACCCCTCCTCGGTGGTCGACAGCCTGGGCGAGTGGGTCGAGCTCACCAACCTCACCTCCGACGACATCGACCTCTCCGGCTACGTCCTCTCCGACCTCGGCCGCAACAGCGCCACCATCCCCGACGGCACCATCATCCCCGCCGACGGCATCCTGGTCATCGGCCGGTCCACCGACACCGCAGCCAACGGCGGTGCCAGCGTCGATGTCGCGGTCCCCGAGGGCTTCACGCTCAACAACGACACCCGCGTCCTCAACACCACCACCTCCGAGCCCGGCGAGATCTTCTCCGAGATGGTGGCGGTCGGCGTGGAAGGCTCGGGCATCGAGATGGGCCTCGCATCGGCCCGCGCGGCACTGTCCGAGCCCCTGCTCAGCGGCCACAACGCCAAGTTCCTCCGCGACGACGCCAACCTGAGCATCATCTTCGTCTCCGACGAAAACGACTTCTCGTCCGACACCACGAGCGAGTACTACCGCCACTTCGCCGAGCTCAAGTCCGACGCCGCCTACCGCGACCACGGCATCTTGAACTTCAGCGCAGTCGTCGGCCGCGACGTCCCCCCCGCTGCAGGCGCCCCGGCCTGCGAGTCTGGCAACGGCGTCGCCACCTACGGCGCCCGCTACATCGACCTCGCCACCCGCACCGACGGCGCCCTCGAGAGCATCTGCGACGAGGACTTCTCCCCCATCGCCGAAGAGCTGGGCCTGCTGGTCAGCGGCCTCGAGCTCGAGTTCGTGCTCACGTCTCCGTGCGACGAAACCACCCTCGAGGTCATGCTCTTCGAAGAAGAAACCGACGAAAAGCCCCTGAAGACCCTCGAGATGGACACCGACTACTCCTTCAACATCGCCAACAACTCCATCGTCTTCGGCGCTGGCCAGGTGCCGCCCTCCGAGACCTGGATTGTGGCCGAGTACAGGGTCCTCGCCCGGTCCGCCGACCGCGACGAAGAGGGGACGACCGAGTGATGCACCTCCTCCCACGCTTCGTGGTCCCCCTGCTCGCCATCCTCCTGGCCCTCACCGGCTGCGAGAAGAAGGTGGTGGGCGAGTGTTCCGAAGACATCCCCTGCCCCGCCCTCGCCAGCTGCGTCGACGGCGAGTGCATCCTGCGCAAGTGCAGCACCAACGCCGACTGTGGCATGGAAGCGCACTGCAACAGCGGCGAATGTGCGGCCGGCTGCAAGGTCGACGGCGACTGCTACCCGGGCGATGAGTGCGGCAACGAGGGCAATTGCGTCCAGGCCGCCTGCCGCGAGACATCGGTGGACTGCGAGTTCGGCCAGTACTGCGACCCCAACTCCGGCGACTGCTACAACGCCAGCGGCCTGCTGTGCAGCCAATGTGGCGACAACGGCGACTGCGGCGGCAACGGCAACCAATGCATCGGCTGGGGCAGCTACGGCAGCTACTGCGGCAGCACCTGCTCCTACGACACCGACTGTCCCGCCGGGTACATGTGCCTCGGCTTGCGCGACGAGTTCGGCAACATCGTCACCACCCAGTGCACCACGTACTGCTGGCTCTACCTCGGCCAAGACGACCCCGAAGGTCCGCCCCCGCCCGCCGACATGGAGCTGCTCGACCAGCTTCCCGTGGTCAACCTCTACGACGGCACCCCCAATGAGTGCCCGGCGGAGACCCGATGACGTCCACGCCCGCCGTTCGTCTCCTCGCCCTGGTGCCCGTCGTTCTCGCAGCCTGCGGCGACGACACCAAGCTCGACTCCGGCACCGACTTCAACGAAGGCCCGGTCATCGAGCACGACACCCTCACGAGCCCCACCACCGACGGCCCCACCACCATCCGGGCCACCGCCACCGACTCCGACGGCGTGGTGGAAGTGGTCATCTACCACCGGCCCGAAGGCCTCCCGTACTGGGACCTCACCCAGCTCATCGAGGGCGAAGACGGCGAGTGGGTGGGCGAGATCGACGCTCTGGCCCCCGGCTTCGACTACTACCTCCGGGCCACCGACCGCTTCGGTGCCGAAGGCTTCCTGCCCGCCGAAGCCGAGTCCGACCCCTGGTCCATCACCGTCCTGCCCGCCGCCAAGTCCGTCCCCTTCTACGAAGACTTCGAGCTCGACCCCGGCGAGACCTCCCTGTACTCCCTCGGCTGGGTCACCTACGCCCAGGGCTTCGCCGCCTACAACTGGGCCCTCACCAGCAGCCACTCCGCCTCCGGTGCCTCGTCGGTCTTCCACGACCGTGGCGCGGTCGAAGGCGACGAGATGATCGACTGGCTCGTCTCTCCGCCCATCGACACCAACAGCATCGACCGCCTCCAGGTCACCTGGCAAGAACGCGGCCAGAACACCCTGTCCATGGGCACCCACGGCCTCTACATCTCCACCACCGGCGAAGACCCCACCATCGACGGCACCTTCACCGCTGTCGAAGCCGAGCTGCCCGCCCCGGCCGACGGCTCCTTCGCCCGGTCCGCCGTCATCGACCTCTCCGACTACACCGGCGAGTCCCAGGTCCGCCTCGCATGGCTCTACCAGGGCACCTACGGCGACGACTGGTACATCGACGACGTGCGCGTGGAAGCCCTCACCGCCGACCTCGCCGCCACCTACCAGGGCCAGGCCCCCGAGCCCGTCTTCCCCGGCGAGACCGTCCACGTCGACTGGCTCATCGTCAACGGCTCGGCTGCGTCGGCCGCCAACTTCGAGGCCACGCTCTCCCTCCCCGACGGCGGCGGCACGGTCGACACCCCCACCAAGCCCGTCCCCGACCTCGAAGGCTACGCCAGCACCACCATGGGCTGGGACATCGCCCTCGACCCCGACGTCCCCACCGACCGCTACCGCTCCATGGAGCTCACCATCACCGATGGCTCGAGCACCTGGACCACCGATGCCCGGTTCCTCATCGGCTACCTCAGCACCGCCACCCTCGACGTCACGGTCGCCGAGCGCGCCATCACCCAGGTCTTCATGGGCGTGGGCGACCCCGAGGCCCCCGAGCTGTCCTTCGTGGCCCACTCCGGGTACGTCGGGCCGTCCGAACAGCTGGTCATCGACCTCACCCGCTACGCCGACGACCTCCCCCCCGCCGCCGGCGTGGGCCGCTGGTTCGCCACCGTCCAGGCCGACCGCGACGGCGTGGTCTCCGACTTCACCATCTCCAAGGGCGGCGTCGACTACGGCGGCAGCGAGTCCGGCGGCGTGCTCGTCGCCAACCAGCCCACCACCCTCTACGTGCCCCGGCCCCCGGCCCCCACCGTCGTGAGCACCGCCCCCGAAGATGCCGCCCCCGGCGACGTCGACCTCCCCGTGACCATCACGCTCCGCAACGACGGCGCCAACACACAGGGCCCGGTCACCGGCGACCTCACCTCGTCCAGCCTCCACCTCACGCTACTCGGCGGCGCCGGCCTCACCATCGACGCCGACACCTGGGAAGCCGGCGAGACTGTCGTGGTCACCGGCCCCACCGCATCCATCGACGCCGCGCACACCTCGTCAAAGCCCGTCCGGGGCACGCTCGCCCTCACCGACGGCGTCGACTCCTGGTCTGTCCCGGTCGACATCGCTGTGCCGTGGCCCGTCATGCACGTCATGGCCACCACCATCGACGACACCGGCGCCGACGGCATGCTCGACGACGGCGAGTCGGCCGAGATCGAGCTGGAAGTCGCCAACATGGGCACCCTCGCCACGTCGGGCCGCATGGACGTCACCGTGAGCGTGGCCGCATCGAGCGCCGTCTCCGCCACCATCGACGAAGGCGCCGACCGCATGAGCTCGCTCGACCCCGGCGACTCCGACTCCATCGACATCGAGCTGTCCGGCGTGTCCGGCTCCGCTGGCGATGCGCTCACCCTCGACATCGCCTTCGACGACGGCACCCGCACCTACACCACCACCGTCGACATCCCCCTGGGCGAGCCCACCTGGACCACCTTCACCACCCCCGACGACACCGCGGGCGACTCCGCCGACCCCGACGGCGACACCTTCGACTTCGTCAACGGCCGGTGGCGCGCCCACAACGGCAACATCGAGATCATCCTCGAGTCCGCCGTTCCCTACAACTCCGACACCCTGTTCATCGAGTCCTGGGGCAACACATCCGGCTCGCCCTACCTCTACTACTGGTGGGTGTACAACGCCGGCATCCCCAGCTTCCAGGGCTACGTCTCCGGCGCCGGCTGGCAGCCCGTCGGCACGCTCGTCGCCACCGAGCTGTCCGAGACCGAAGTGATGCTGTCGTGGTCCATCGAAGAGCTCGACACCATCACCACCTCGCTGGCCATCGGCTTCGGCACCACCTGGTGTGGCGCGCCCGAGTACTACTGCGACCACTTCCCCGACGGCTGGGGCTACGGCTACGACTCCGAGAACTTCGACCCCTCGCGGTGGTTCGACATCCGCTGGGACTGATGGTCGGGTGTCTGTTCCGGGCGCCTGGCCTCCTCCGTCGGCCACCGCGTGCGCTCGGGGCTCGTCCCCCGAGACGCCGTGAGCCCGCTGCGCCTGGTCTCCCGGCTGGGGCCTCGGCCATCCCGGCAAGCCGGGCTGTCTCGCTGCGCGCCCCCTGTTGCCCGCTGGCGCAGTCGCTCTACTTCCCGCGTGGCCGGCCGAGTGCCTTGAGCATCAGAGCGAGCCCAGTCAGGATGCTGAGCCCCGTGACTGCGAGCTTCGGCCACCCCATCGCCAGCCACTTGGACGGCTGGTCCGGCTGTACGCGCACGAGGGAGCAGCTGGTGGCCGTGGCCTCCACCACATGCACCTGCTCCACATAGTCATCGTGCCAGTGGCTGGGGCCATACCGCTGGATGCGCAAGCCCACGCCGCAGTCGACCCGCTGCTTCGGGAGCTCAATCTCCAGCTTGGGCCGGGGGCCCCGCTGCGCCTCGGGCATGCGCAGCCACTCGCGTTCCTTCACATCGAAGCGCGTCACGGCGTCCTGCACCTGCTGGGTCCAGTCACCCAGCTCGGCCGTAGGCACCACCATCACCCGCGGGGACGACAGCGACTTGCGGGGCCACGGGTACCAGCCGGCGAGGCTGTGCCTGCCATCCTCGGTGATGACCGTGACGTACTCGGACAGGTTGCGGTTGTGCGAGACCAGCAGCGCCATCCCCTTGGGCAGCCCATCGACCTCGAGGAGGTGGAACAGGGCCTTGCGGTCACCGGGCGCGGCCACGGTCTGCACAATATCTGCTCGGGCGCCGCCAAGCGTCAGCCACAGCAACCATCCAACCATCCACACCCCCTGGCATCCGCAGCACGGACCCAGAGCAAGGTAGCACCTGCTCGCGCGTGCCCTACCTTCGGACGCCAGCGGCTGTCCCTACAGTCGAGACACCCCCGAGAACGACGAAAGCGCCCCGAAGGGCGCCCTCATGGCCCGAAGCCCGCGCTCAGTCGAGCTTCTGCGGAATCGCGCGCACTTCCAGGAGGTCGACGCTGGCCTGCTCGAAGGAGTCGGAGCCGAGGGTGACCTCGATGCTGTCCACCCACCGCTCCTGCAGCGAGGGGTCGGCCTTCACCATCTCCTGGAAGGAGGTCTCGGTGAGGCGGCGGGGCTCGCCTTCGGGGTCGGCCTTGGGGTCGGGGTGCAGCGTGCCCACCATCGCGGCCTCGAAGCGCTTGAGCTTGCCTTCGATGGCGATCTCGGCGGTCTCGAGCACCTTGCCGTTGGGGTCCTTGATGGTGGCCATCAGGACGATGTTCTCCATGTCGAACTTGGACTTGTTCTGCAGCTGGAAGTTGAACAGCGTGCGGTTGTCGGCGCGCTGGTCGGGGGTCTGCATCCAGCTGGCGTTCTTCACGAAGACGTAGTTGTCGGGGTTGTAGAGGGGGTCGTAGTCTTCACGGGTCTCGGCATCGGTGAAGAAGTAGGCGGGAACCACCTGGTCGACCTGCACCCAGCCCTCGGCACCTGCCTTGGTGCGGATCCGGTAGAAGTCGTTGCGCTTGGCCAGCAGCTGGACCTTTTCATCCTTGGCCACGCTGCCCACGCCGCTCGCGCTCGCTTCGGGCCCGGACCGCACCGCCACCCCTTCCGCCGTCACCAGCATCTCGGTGAGGGCCAGCTCTTGGAGGAGGTCGAGGTTGGTGGTCTTGATGCCCACTGCGTAGTGGTAGATCGAGTAGCCACCGGCCAGCGAGATGAGGATGAGCACCACGGCGAGAATGGCCGTGGGAACGTTGCTCCGAGGCATGTCCAGGTCGTCGTCGTCCATCGTGGACGGCGGCAACAGGCCCTTGAGCTCCGGAAGCTCGATGGCGTACAGCCAGTCGCTCGCTCCGGGGGGCTGGATCATGTCGCCTCGGCTCAGCTCGCCGCGGGATGCGAGCTGCTTCAGCTCTTCGAGGTCGGCGGCCGAAAACTGTCGATCGACCTGAGTGACGAGCCAACGCGCCATGAGGACTGCTCCAAACGATTCCCGGGCCGCCACGCACATGGGGCGCCCGGTGTGATTCAAGTGGAGGAGGATTACCGTGGACGGCGCCATATGGTCAAGCAACCCCGGGCCATGCTTCCGGTTGTTGACCCCTTGTTTGCACCGCCCGACACACCGATCCAGTCTCCGTTTTCGTCGATTGCACCGAGGTCATCCCCATGCCTGTCCACCCGCTTGACACCTGGCTGCGCACCGCAGAACAGTCCCTTCGGGCTGCGGGAATGACCGGACGCCGGGCCTACGCGGCCGTCTGTCGAAGCTTGTCTGGCGCACTCGACCTTCCACCGGACATCTGGCTCGACGGCCCCGACATTCCCGACAGCGTGTCCCTGCCCCCGCCTCCGGTCACCGGCGACGTCGACCTCTTCGGCCTGGCCTACGAGCGCTTCTTTCCCGAGGTCTTCAAGGCCGAGCGCGGCCAGTTCTTCACCCCCGCCCCGCTCGCCCGCCTGGTGGTCGCCCTCACCGACGTACAGCCCCACCACCACGTTCTCGACCCCACCTGCGGTGCGGGCACCTTCCTGGTGCTGGCCGCAGAAGCCGGCGCCACGGTCTCGGGCATCGAGGTCGACCCCGAGCTTGCAGCGCTTTGCCAGCTCAACCTCGCGCTGCACCAGCTCTCCCCGGGTGCGGTGCGATGCACCGACCTCTTCGCTGCGCCGGTCGAGCCGGTCGACATCATCCTCGCCAACCCGCCGTTTTCGGTCCCCATCACCGACCCCCGGGTGCTCTCTCGCTACACCCTGGCCAGTGGGCGCGCACGGGTCCAGAGCGACGTCCTGTTCCTCGAAGCAGCCCACCAGCGCCTGCATCCCGGTGGCCGGCTGGGGGTGGTGCTGCCTTGGTCGCTCCTCACCAACCCCCGCTTCACCGACCTGCGCACCTGGCTCGATCACCACTTCGTCCGACGCGCCGTGGTGGGCCTCCCCGAGGGCGTCTTCCGGCCCTTCGGTGGGGCCGCCGGACGCGCCGCCGTGGTGGTGTTGGAGAAGCGCCCCGCCGAGCCGCGTCCGTACATCGCCACCATGGTCACCGAGCTTGGCTACAACCCCCGGCTCACCCGGCTCGTGGCCACCAAACCCGACGGCCTGGCCGACCTCGCCGCTGCCGCGCAGGCCGGAACCGCCCCGCTCGTCCTTCCCGACGCCCCCTGGTCCCCGGTCGCAGCGCGCACGCAGACAGGCATCGCCCCCGACCGCCCCACCCGACCGCTGGGCGAGCTGGCCCCCGTCGACCGACAGACCCTCTCCCCGAGCACCACCGGCCTCCTCACCGAGATCGACCTGGCCGACGTCGACAAGAACACGGGTGAGGTCACGTCGGCCCGTGTCCGCACCCGCGCAGACATCCGCGGACAGAAGTCCCGGCTCACCCCCGGCGACCTCGTCGTGGCCCGCATGCGTCCCAAGCTCAACAACGTGGCCCTGGTCCGACCGCCACGCCCCGACCTCCCCGAGCGCCTGTTCGGCTCGAGCGAGTGGGTGCGCATGCGTCCAGAGGCCCATCCCCACTTCGTGCTCACCGCCGCCCGCTCCGAGTTCGTGCGCGCCCAGCTCGCCGACACAGGCGGCCAGACCCGGCCGCGCGCTTCGGTTCGGGCAATCTCCACAGCCGAGGTGCCTGTCCCTGACGCGCGGACAGTCGCCCTGCTCGACCAGGTGGTCCGAGAGGCCCACGAGGTGCGGGCAAAGGCACGCTGGCGCATGGAACGAGCGACCGAGGCCTACGCGGCGTGGGGACGGGGAGAGCTGTCGGATGAGGAGCTGGAGGCGCTGCTGGTGGGGATTGTGGGAGAGTCGTGAGGGCCCACCGGGAGTCCTCCGCCTTCAGGGCCATCGAGCTCGGTCAGCCTCGACCGAGACGTTCGGAGCGTGAGCGCCAGCGAACAAACCGACGAATCAGGCACCAACCCATCGATTCGTCGTCCCCCGAGCCCACCGATACCCCGACCCGACAGCCGGCCCGGGACCAGGCATCAGCCGTCGAAGGGCCGACGCGCCCTGAGAGGGGGAGGACTCTGTGTGCCCATACGGTAC